>Ga0163150_10000040_pt1 | contig 215205 bp, 179 predicted proteins | sample OliLakLV19P2IB_FD_148628 | JGI IMG/M metagenome (GOLD analysis project Ga0163150, IMG submission 148628) | Freshwater microbial mat bacterial communities from Lake Vanda, McMurdo Dry Valleys, Antarctica - Oligotrophic Lake LV.19.P2.IB | ecosystem: Environmental > Aquatic > Freshwater > Lake >... | reverse complement strand
CGCTGCATCACCCCACTCCCGACCCCTCATGCGCCACCCCCTCTTTTTCCTCGCAATCCTCCTCGCCGGCTGCGCCCCCGCCGGCCCCAACCTCCCCATCGACGAACCCGGATGGCACGACGAGGTCATCTACCACGTCAGCCAGCGCAGCTTCTACGATTCAAACGGCGACCGCCACGGCGACCTCAACGGCTTCGTGGAGAAACTCCCCTACCTCAAGGAATTGGGCGTCACGGCCATCCTGTTCATGCCGCTGTACCAATCGAACCTCTACCATAACTACTTCCCCACCGACTACACGGCCATCGACCCGGAATACGGGACGATGGAGGAGTACCTGGACTTCGTCCGCGCCGTACACGCCCATGGCCTGAAGTTCATCATGGACATGGAGACGCAGTACGCCGCCAACGGGCACCCCTGGTTCGACGACTCGTACAAAAATCCCTCCTCGCCCTTCACCAACTACATCTACTACGCCGACGACCGGAATGAACGCCCTGCCCAGATGTTCGCCGGCCCCGACGACTCGCTCCTGACGCTCCAGGCCTGGCCGGACGTCCGCTTCAACATCGTCTTCCTCAACCTGAACGCCCCCGAAATCCGCTCCTGGCTGAAAGACTTCTACGCCCACTGGGTCGACCCCAACGGCGACGGCCTCTTCGACGACGGCGTCGACGGATTCCGGCTCGATCACATCATGGACGACCTGGACTACAAGGGCATTTTCACGAGCATGTACGCCAACGTCTGGAAACCCGTCCTGGACCACGTCTACACCATCAATCCGGACCTGTTCATCGTCGGTGAGCAGTCTAACTGGCTGGAATTCGGGGAAGAAATGATGGCCCAGACCGGCGCCACGGCCAGCTTCGGCTTCCCGATCCGTTTCGCCATCTCCGGGGCTCCGACGATCTACATGGGCGGCCGCATCGACCCGGCCGACCGCGATGAACTCAACGCCACGAAGATCAAAGCCGCCGTCGAGGAAACGATGCGCCGCATTCCGAAGGACCGGTATTTCCTCAACTTCATCGAAAACCACGACATGGAGCGGTGGGCCAGCGCCATGGAGGGGGATCGGGGGAGGGTCCGGGCCGCCGGCGCGCTGAACCTACTCCTCCCCGGCATCCCTTCGATTTATTACGGCCAGGAGCTCGGCCTCCCGGGACTCGTCGGCGAGTGGGGCCACGACGGCAACCACATCCCCGTCCGCGACGCCTTCCCCTGGACGCCCAACCCGGAAGACGCCGGCATCGCGGCCTTCGCAAAGGACACGGGCCCCTGGTGGGACGTCTCCTACTTCAACACCCCGGAGATCGAACGCCTCGCGTTATCCGCCCAGAAAAACGAGCCCGGCTCCACCTGGCACTTCTACCGCGCCCTCATCGCACTGCGCAAACGCCACCAACCGCTGATGTTTGGGGATTACGCAACCATCCCCCACCCCGACTCGACGGTCTACGCCTTCTCCCGCTCCCTCGATGAAGAACGCATCGTGGCCGTATTCAACCTGTCGGACGAGGCGAAGTCGTTTTCCCTGGAGGAGGTGGATGCCGCCGGCTACCACCCGCTGTTCGGGGAAACTGTAAACGACACCGGCCGCCTGGCATTGGATGGATTCGGGTTCGCGGTGTTGGGGAGGTAGCGCTTACCTCATTTTCGTACGAATAATCCTTGTCCGCCATCCAGATAGCGATCATCGACAAGCAGCGTATCGCCTGGAGTTAAGAGCACAATGTTTCTATCGAAAAACAGAAAGTGCCGCAAAGAATCGATGGTTGACGTCCGGATAGACAACGGATAAGCCTCACGACTGCTTTCGGAAGAAAAACCAATCCTTACGACGCTGTCAACCGTGACAATCAAGCGCGGCGGTTCGCTCAGAGGATACTTCGTATTCGACTGACACGCATCGTTTCGTCCTTCTACCCATTGCCATGTACCAACGACGCGCTGGGGGGCATCAAGCGATAGGGACAAGATGTCCACCGGGCACCTCATCACGTCTTTATCCGACAAAAAAGAGCATCCACTTAAAAGCAGAAGCATCAGCAATAGTCGTCGCATCCTCGTCCTCCCGGTTTTGGTGGGTTATTATCGATCGCTACAGCCACAAGCCGGATGTATGTAGAGCGACACGCCTAGTGTAATACATCTACTCCCTGCCGGCGAGCCGCGGCGCACAACGGCCCATCCAGCGATGCCAGGGGAAGCCCCTCGCTACGAGCCAGATAGAGATAGGACGCATCGTATACCGTGAGGCGTTCATACCGGGCAAGATCCGCGACATCACCGAATATCTCCACTGTACGCGTTCTTTTGACCCGAATGGAAAGGTGCCGCACAAAGTCCATCAGCCGGTCCCCTTCCGCAACCCCGATACGGCCACGCCGCTCTGCGATGCGAACTCCATTCGATACCTCCAGGGGCCAAATGGACGGCGTCGTAACAACTGCCCCATCCAGCACCTGATCAAGCAGGGCCCGGGTGAATGGCGTCGCCTCGTCCTGGAAACACCATGCCAGCGCAACAGACGCGTCGAGGACAAACCTGTCGCTCATACCCGACCTTCCTCGATCAATTCACGGATGCTGATCCCGCCCAGCGTTAAGGTTTTACTGAGTTCCTTGATACCCTCGACGGCATGTCTGATCTCTTCCGGTGTAGGCCGTCTTCCCCCAATCCATTCCCATCGATCTTCATCGGCGTTTTGGGGATACGATTCGACCAGGATCATCTCCGCGATGCGGTCCTGATCGTTCTCAGGCAGGGATGAAACGGCTTCGATAGCCTTTTTGAGCAGATCGGTCATGGCGATTACCCGATTCGGTTACAGCGACATGCCAAAGATACACTCCGAATCGCCGGCCCGATCCCCGGTTGGTTAGATTTCATTTTCACGGCCGGTAAAACAGACCCTTCGGATCTCGAAGACCCAAAGGGTCTCGCGCGCATCACCACGCATACAGCAAGCTCAGCACATGCCCCGCCCCACCGAACCCGCCGTCGAAGGGCACAAACGCATAATCGAACAGCAACCCGCTGGTCCCCAGCCCCCCGCCAACCGTCGGGCCGCGGAGTTCGTCGTTGGTGATGTAGCCGGCGCGGATGATCACGAGGTCCTCCACCTGCACCGCCGCGCCCACGTGGATCCGGGTCGTTTCCGTCGGGAGGACGTGGGACACTTCGCCCGTGAAGTACGCGTTTAGCAGCACGGCGTTGTCGGTCATCGTCACCACCCGGAAGGGGTATACGGCCACGCCAGCGCGGACCGTTGCGGGCAGCTCGGTAGCCTCGGCGCTGAGGGTGTTCATCTCGCCAATGTGCATAAGCGCCGCGCCGAGTCGGATGCCGCCGTCGAACAGATCCGCCTGCGCCCCAAAGTCGAACGCATACCCCTCGGCAGAGCTGGCGAAGATGCGCTCGGACAGAAACTTGGCCGTCGCTCCGAGCCGCACGGGGCCCAGCGCCAGGCCGTACGACCCGCCCACGCTCACGAACTGGGCATTAAACAACCCTTCAGGATCTCCCGGACCTTCGCGGGCTTCGAGGTCGCCGCTATCCATCGCCGTCACGAACGCTCCGAAACCGCCCTGAGCGCCGGCTTGAAACCGGCCGGCCGCCGAATACGTCCGCGTGCTCCCGATCCAGATATGGTGTGAAAACGCGGCCGAGTTGCCTGCGCGACCACCCAGGCCGGCGGGGTTCCAGTAGGTCGAAAACGCATCCCGCGTGCTGGCCGTCTGTGCATCGCCCATCGCCGCCGCCGACGCGTTCGAGCCGATCCGCAAAAACGCCAGCCCCGCCTGCGCCGAGGCGGAGAGGGGGAGCAAGGCGAGGAGGAGGGCGAAGATGGCGAGGCGTGCAGGCATGATGGATGAGTTGAGCGCCGGTTGTGCCCTTCGGCAGGAGGTCCCCCCGCTTTCGCAGGGACAGGCTCTCCGCTTCCCCCGATCAAATCGGGGGTCCGGTCGGGATAAACTGTGATAAATTACAAAAACAACCGCAGCGCCAGAACATGCATCGTCCCGACGCTGTACGGTTCGAGGGCGACGGCGTACTCAAACCAGACATCCAGGTTACCGATCGGTTGCTCGAGCACAAATCCGGCAGTGGGCTGGATGCGGCTGGACGACGCGGCGATCCGGTCCACGCCGGCGCGAACCGCGAACGGCTCGGCCAACCGGTACTCCCCGCCCACCCGAAAGCGGCTCTCCTGGATCCAAAAATCCTCGATATCGATCACTTCCACCGGTCCGCCGCCCCGCACTTCGATCCCGCGGGTGCGAAACTCGAGCAGACTCGCGCGCGACTCGTACTCGGCCGACACCACGCCTTTCCCGCCGGCCAGCGCGTACGTACCCGCCAGCCGAATCCGCGCGGGAAACGCATCACTCGTCCGCTTGCCGCCGCTCGTAAACAGGCTCGACGTATCCCAGGTGTACTTCGCCAGCAAGTCGTCCGCCACGACACCCACCCGAAGCGCCTCGCTGACTTTCACGGTGAACCCAATGTCGATGCCCACGCTATTCACGGGCTCGAGCTCGGCGAAATAATCCGCCCTGAAAATCTGAAACCCGAGCCCACCACTCACCCGCTCGCCCAGCTTCAGGCCAAACGCCATGAACACGGCGAACTCGTCGGTCGCATAATCCTCCGTATGAAAGCCGCTTTCGTTGCGCCCGTCGATGTTGTTCACGCCGGCATGGATGAGCCCCAGCGCGATACCTGCCCTTGGCGGCAGGACAGAGGAGAACTGGAGATGCTGAAGCTCCCGGTCGAACGTCATCAGAGCGACCGAAGCCTGCAGTGTCTGGCGGGTGGCAAAGGGCGCTAGCGCGGGGTTGTAAAACGCGCTGGCGGCGGCGTCGGCGGTCTGTGCGTTGCCCATCGCCATCCCCCGGGCGCCGAAACCGAGCCGGGCGAAGGCGCCGGCGGACTGGGCGGAGGCGGCGTTGGGTACGAGGAGGAGGAGAAGTAGCGCCAGGCTGAGGGAGGTCCCTCGGCTTCGCTCGGGATGACATACCAGGCTGAGGGAGGTCCCTGGGCTTCGCTCGGGATGACATGTGATTTTGATCATATCGTATGCCACCCTACTCGATGACTAGAATTTTACCGCGATACGACGCGTCGCCGGCCTTCACGACATAAAAATACACGCCATTCGCCACGCGCAGCCCGTTCCGGTCCACGCCGTCCCAGGTGGTCTCGCGGACGCCGGCCCCCTGCCCCGAGGCCTCCAGCTCGCGCACCAGGTTCATCTCAAAATCGAAGATCCGGAGCGAAACGGCGCGCTCGCTTTCCAACTCGTACCGGATCCGCACGAATCGGTCCTGCGGCGGCGAAAACGGATTGGGATAGGCAAATACGTCCACATCCGGGATCGTCTCCGTCGGGGTCGTCGGATGGAGCGGGACTTCGACGCGGAAGATCGTCCAGGTCGCTCCCCTATCCGTGCTCTTAAAGAGCCCGTCAGTCGAGCCTACCCAGAGGTCGCCATTGGCGGTGACCTCGACGGCATTGACCTCGACATCCGGCGGAATGGGGCGATCGGACTGGGCGGGATCGTTGAAATACCGGACCGTGCGCCAGGTGACGCCACCGTCGTCGGTGATGAACAGGCCGGCCTCACCGGCGGCGTAGATGCGGTCGCCGGCGAAGGCGAAGTCGAAGATGCGCTCGTCAGTCAGCACCTGCTCGAACGTCTCGCCGCCGTCTCGGGTGACGGTGACGCCAAATTGTTGGCGCGGCCCGGTGCCGTCGCTGCCGTCCCACGTGGCCATCCAGATGGCATTCCGCCCGGGGAGCGGCTGTTCCTCGATCGAAATCACCCAGTTGCCGGTGAGGCCCGCGGAGGTGCCGTCGAACGAAAACCGCCGCCAGGCGCGCTCGCCCGAGGAGGTCACGTCGGCCGGCGTGGAGCGGTTGACGCCGGCTACCGTGCCAGCCCAGACCGTCTGCGTCTCATCCAACAGCACGCCAAACCCGAGATAGTTGAACCAACCGGTCAGGCCGCGCCGCGGCTCGATCTCGAAACTGTAGGTCGAATCGGGATGGATGTAATCCAGGTCATCCGGCGGCAACACGACCCGGCGCCACGTCCGTCCGCCGTCGGCGGAGCGGCGAATGCCACTGGCCCAGGCGGCTACCCAGACCTCGTCGGTGGCGGCGTTGTAATCGATGTCGAACGGTGGACTCTGTTGCGGGACGATGACAGGCAACGCCGGCAGGGTCGAAACGCCATACGTCTCCGTGTCGCTATCCGGGCTATCGAGCTGGGGGAATCGGTAGGTGAACGTGCGCCCGCCGTCGGTGGAAACGAGGAAGCCGCCGGCCGACTGTTCCGAGCTGCCGCTCGTCGCGTCGCTCAGATACCCGAGGCCGACCCACACGACATCGCCCTCGGTATCGATCGAAAACACACTGTTGCGCGACCCGAAGAGCGAGTCCGCATCGGCCAGCAGCCAGGTCGATCCTCCATCCGTCGTGAGATTGAGGAATGAGCCCACCCACAACGAATCGCCACGCGCATGCAGGTTCGCCGTGCTATTCCGCACGATCCCCGGCACGCCGGCCGCCTCCAGCGACGGAACTTGCGCCCGCACTGACACGACCAGGGAAAACAACACGAATAGGACGGCCAAACCTCGTATCATCATTAAACCTGTAACCTGGAACCTGAAACCCCTTACTCGATCGTGATCGTTTTCTCGACGACGTTGCTCTCCAGCCCCGCCCGATCGGTCGCCTGGAAAGCAAACACCCGCGGCCCGGGCGCGTTGTCGCTGGCCACCTGGACGGTGATGGTGTAGCGTCCGTCGCCGGCCACGTCGTCCCCACCATTTAATCCATCGTCGACGAGATCGAACCGGTCCGCCGGCGCTGCCGTATTCCAGAACACCACCCGGCTGAGGTTCGCCAACCCGTCCGGGTCGGATACGACGGCGACGATCTCGACGAGCGTCTGCTCGCCGGCCGCCGGCCGTTGTACGGTATCCGGCGCCTCGACGGATGCGATCACGGGCGGCTCGCCCCGGTTTTCGAGCGTGAACGTGCCTCGAACCAGATTACTGAGCTGTCCCTCGTCGTCCACCGCGTAAATAAGCAGTGTATAATTTCCCGTTTCGCCCCGGGGCAGTTCGACTTCTCGGGTGAGCTGGTACGGACCGTTTCCCGACCCATTCATCATCTGCGTCAACACGGGCTCGGCGTCGACCGTCGGGCTGCGAAGCACCAGCACCACCTCCGAGACCACCCCGTCGGCATCCGTCGCATCGACCGCAACCGTAAACAGGATGCGGACGTTGTTGCCCACGAACTGCCCCGGAGGCGTTTCGAGGATGTTGATCGAACGAGGGGTATAGCTGAAGCCCGACACCGAGGGAGGAATCGACGATCCGTCCGAAGGTCCGGGCGCGCTGTCGCATGAGGCCAGAGTGACTAAGAACAGCGTGAACAACAACACGGCCGGCGCCACGCGGTGCAACGCGAGGAAAAATCGATGCAGGGGTACGGTTCGCATGACTCGGCCACTCATAACACGCGGAGCGGGGTGAAGCTGAAACACAACAGGAAGATGAGGATGCTCAGAAGAGCGAGCACGCGACGCATCGGCGTCAGGCGCTCCGGCCGCAGAACCGGCGGGTGGTCCACGCGAATCAACGTGACGATCAGCAGACACCAGATCAACCACCCCGTGTAGCCGTACGACGCCGGATCGTCGGCCAGGGAGCGGACCAGCACCACCACCGCGATGATCCCGAGCAAGCTCGGCGCGATGAACCGGTGATTTCCGAGGAAGATGCGCGCGAGATAATAATACAGCACCGCGGCAAGGATAAACCACGCCAGCCGGCCCAGATAGGGATGCACGCTCGCCAGCCAGGGAAACCCTTCATCTACAAACCCGATCGCCCCGGAAATGAGCAGGAGGATCACAAACGACCGCGCGATGCGCGAGTGCCATTTCGGCCCGATGAGGGTGTAGAGGATGTGCCCGCCATCGAGCTGGCCGACGGGCAGCAGGTTCAGCGCCGTAAAAAAAAGCCCCATCCAGCCAGCAAATAACATCGGATAGTGGTACATCTCGTCCATCGGCGGGACATTCTCAAAAAACCGAGAGAGGAGCCAATAGAGCGGTGTCTGGCCGACGATAATGGTCATCGCGCCTTCTTCAGGCGGCGCCATCAGAGTCATGCTGCTCTCCGGGAATACCCCGTGTTGTTCGATGTACGCTTTCAGCGCCTCGTGACCGGGTAGGTCCATGATATAGGCCGGCGACGGCAACGTCGCGAACGCGTACAGCAACACCCCGAGCGCCGCCACGAAGCCGGCCAGCGGGCCAGCCACCCCGATATCGAATAACGTACGCGTCGCCGGAATCGGTTCGCGAATCCGGATCACCGCCCCTAACGTGCCGAGCCCGAAAATGAAGGTCGGAATGTAATACGGCAACGACGTGTTGATCCCGTGGATACGCGCGGCAATGTAGTGTCCGAATTCGTGGATCGTGAGGAACAGCAGCAGCGACGCCCCGAAGCGCAGCCCGTCCAGGATGAACTGCCGGTCGCGCAGCCAGGTGAACGGGTCCTCGGGAACGGCGTTCGGGTAGATGAGGAATCGCCCCACGAGTTGCCCGCCGGCCACGATTGTCGAGGCCAGCGTCAGCGCAAACAACAGCAGATGGAGCCAGTACCGATCCCTTGGGAATACCGGATCCTGGTATCCGGTAAATAGCGGTTTTCGCGGTTCAAGAAGGTCGGCAGAAGGCGGAGTCGGTTCCAAAAGCGGGCAGCCGGTCTGTATACAGGGAGAATGCAGGACGTACGAACGTCCGGGCGGGGAGTTCGCGGGCACGATCTGACTACGTCCGGCTCGGCCAGAGGTTCAGGCCGGAAGTTCACGACAGAGCCTGAAGCCCGGCCTTGATCCGGCGCATGGCCTCCTGGAGATCACTCATCGAGGCGGCGTACGAAATACGAATGCCTTCGGGATCACCAAAGCCGCTGCCCGGGACGAGCGCCACGAGGTGCTCGTCGAGCAGATAGAGGCAGAGATCGTCGCTCGACGCAATCGTTCGTCCCGCCGGCGTCGTCTTCCCTAAAAACGTCGCGATATTAGGGAATAGATAAAACGCACCTTCGGGTTTCGGGCAGCGGACGCCGGGAATGGCGTTGAGTTCTGCCAGCACGAAGTCGCGCCGCTGCCGGAACGCATCGACCATCGTGTCGATCGACTCGCGCGGCATGTCGAGCGCCGCGACACCGGCTTTCTGGGTGATGCTACACGGCGCTGAGGTGAACTGACCCTGGAGTTTCGAAGCAGCCTTGACGATAGCCGGCTCCGCCGCGAAATACCCGAGCCGCCAGCCCGTCATGGCGTACCCTTTCGAGAACCCGTTCACCGTAACCGTCCGCTCCTTCATCCCGGGCAGGCTGGCGAACGACACATGCTCCGCGTCGAAGATGACGTATTCATAGATTTCATCCGACAGGACGTACACCTGCTCGTGCCGGCGGAGGACCTCTGCCAGGCCCTCCAGTTCGGAGCGGGAGTACACGGAGCCGGTCGGGTTCGAGGGGGAGCAAAGAATTAGCAGCCGGGTGCGTTCGGTGATGGCGGCCTCCAACGCTTCCGGACTCATGCGGTATTCCTCTTCAACGGTAGTGGGGAGGATGACCGGATCCGCGCCGGCGAAACGGGTCATTTCGGGGTAGCTGACCCAATACGGCGCGGGGATCAACACCTCGTCGCCGGGGCGGCACAGGACCGAGATGGCGAGGGCGACGGACTGCTTGGCGCCGTTTGAGCAGATGATCTGCTCGGGGGGATAACTCAGGCCATTGTCGCGCAGCAACTTCTGGGCGATGCGCTCGCGCAGTTCCGGCATCCCCATCTCGTGCGTATACTTCGTGAACCCGTCGCGGATGGCCTTCATGGCGGCCTCACCGATCGGCGCCGGCGTGTTAAAATCCGGCTCCCCGGCGCTCAGCCCGATGACAGGTTTGCCGGCGCGCTTCAGTTCGAGCGCCTTGGCCGTCATGGCGAGCGTGGCCGAGGGTTTCATGGCGGCGACGCGGGGGTTAAAAACGATGGGCTGGGCGGGTGCGGACATGGGATCTGGGTGGATTTGACTCGGAAACAGAACGCGCGAAAGCCGGCGAACGGCGTCTCAGTGCGTCCGCGGCGGTTTCATTCGCAGGGCCTCTAACACCGGGGGCGGAACAAAGGATGCAAGCTCTCCCTGCCACCGATGGATATCGCGCACGAATGTCGCATTTATCAAGAGATTTTCTTCTGACGGTATGAGGAATACTGTCTCCAATTCCGGGTACAGCCGGCGATTGGCCGCCGCGAGGCGCAACTCGTAGTCGAAGTCGGTTACCCCCCGGACTCCCCGAACCAGCGCCACCGCCCCCAGCGTGCGAGCGCGTTCGACAATCAGCCCGGAGAAAGGGGCGACCGTCACTCCAGTGAGATGGCTGGTCGAGGCTTCGATCAGGGCACAACGCTCCTCGATCGTGAACAGGGGAGATTTGCTACTATTCTCCGCCACGGTGACCTCGACGGCGTCGAACAGGCGTCGCGCGCGCTCGAGCACATCGAGGTGGCCGTTCGTGAACGGGTCGAAGGTGCCGGGGAACAGGGCGAAGGCCATGGCGAAGGGCAGATGGTTACTCGCCCGCCGGCGAGTGGGCGTTAAAAAGGCTTACCGTAGTACGGCCGTAGGCTCGTGCCGTTTCGAAAGCCTCATGGTCCGCGAACCGGTGCCGGCTGTCGTGTTCAAGCACCAGCAACCCACCCGGCTTGAGCCTCGGAAGGATGAGATCGGGAAGGCGGGGCAATGTATCGAATTCGTACGGCGGATCGGCCAGAATCAGGTCGAACGGCGGTCCGTGATGCGACTTCAAGTATACCAACACATCGGCACGGACGAATACGCAGGCGTCCGACAACTCCAGCGCGGCGGCATTCTCCTGGGCGCACTTCATCACCGCGGCCTGGTGCTCCACCAGCGTGGCGGTTTCGGCGCCACGGCTGAGGGCTTCGAAGGCCAGCGAGCCGGTGCCGGAGAAGAGGTCCAGCACATAGGCGTCTTCCAGATCTATGCGCGACTCGATCATATTAAAGATCGACTCCTTGGCACGATCCGAGGTGGGGCGTGTCAGCTGCCCTTTCGGAACGCGGAACGTACGCCGGCGCAAGCGGCCGCCAATGATGCGTAGACCTGACACGTAGGTGGGGATCAGCGTGAACGGAATAGGGAAGGCACTAAAGGGCTGCGCCGATACAGGGCGCATAGGCCTCCGCCGCAAACCCCTCGCCCGGCCGGCGTCCATCGAGTTCGACAACCTCAATGGGATTCAGGGGACGGCATGTCGTGTTAAATACATCGCTGAACATGCCAACCGCTTCTTCCCCCGGCAGAGCGCCGTAACAAAATACCTCGTGCACGGAGTAACGGGGCACCTGGAGCCGTTTCAGCAGAGCCAGCGCATAATAGACGGCATCGGCCGGCGTGCCCGCCTCTGTAAAGTGGCTGTGGTACCAGCGATGCTGCCGGCACACGGTGTATTCGACGTGGCTGCTGTAGAACCCCACCGCCATGCTAAACGCCGCGCGGTCCGCAGACTCGAACCGTGGACCCCGCTGGAGCGACTCCACTACCTTCGCCGCGCCTCGCGTACTCAGGTTGAACCGATACCGCCGATGAGGAAGCGTACGCAGTATGCGGTCGAACCGATTGTGAAGCGCCTCTCGCAGACCCAGCACATGAAACCACTCGACTGTTTTGCCGGAAGCGAGGGATTCGGTAAAAACCACGTCCGCCGTCAGATGAAGGGGCATGGGACTCTCCAACGTCGTGAGCAGCGTGGCCTCATCCTGGAGCCGGCCTCGGCGCTCCTCTTCAGACAAATCCACCAGCAACGGCGTAAAGAACGAGTAACATTCGGGTGGGTGCAACACGACGTGTAGGTCCGACGCCTCCGTCTGGGCAAACACATCGTTCAGCGCTTCGCCCAGGGTGTCCAGGTAGACGGAGGGAGCGCCGTTCGAGAGTTCGTGCATGATGTCGAAGTCGAACTCACAACTACCCAACTTCAGCAGTCGGAAAGACGCACCCGAACGCTCGACCTCTGCATAACGCAGCGTCGAGTCGTGGATGTCGACTGCCGCTTGGATGAGCGCTTCCATGCCCGGTCTCCGCACGCCCTATGTCACCCTCCTCGCGATCGATCGGGGTGATATCGGACAAGTTATTCCCAGCTCGCCGCGTTCAGCTGCGTGATATCCGCCTCAAGCGTACCGATCCGATCATCGGAATCGGGGTCCTGCAGGAGATACGTCTTGACTCGGGAGGTATCGTTCGCCGTGTACGTGAACATCTTCCCGGTACGCGGAGAACGAACGAGCGAATCCGCGACCAGACCTTTCAACAACTGTTCACGCACCGTCTGAAATGCGGAGTCGGACGAAGCAAATAACGCAAGCGAATCCAGTGTCAGGGGGAAACGGTCGTACTTCGATTCGTATTGAATGGCTACTTGCCGGACCATGTCCATGCGCTGACGAGTCAGCGCTGTCACACGCTCCTGCTCTTCAACAATCTTGTAAGGCTCCGTGATGGAGTAATACAATACGTAGGAAAGTCCAATGATCATCAGCCAGAGCAACAACTGCAGGCCCGTTCGGAGGCTCTTGGAAGCCATATCGCGTCTTCTCTGTACCCGGTGGGATAAATGTGGTAAGGGGGGTGAGTCGCCAGGATGCACGTGGTGTGCGAGAAAATAGGCTGCGCCTTTTCTAAAAGCAACTTCGCCCGGGAGCCATCTGAGATCGCAGCCAAAACAAACGACGAGTGATGCGTGTTTCATCTCCGCCTTTTGCCTTCCAAGACCCCCTTGTCGCCCAAACGTTGCTCGCCCGATGACGCCAAACGCCGTGCTCGAACCCACGCACCTCCTGATCAACGTTGACCACGTGGCAACCCTCAGAAATGCGCGTCAAGCACGCTTTCCGGATCCCGTGCATGCCGCCGTGCTGGCTGAGAAGGCCGGCGCGGACGGTATCGTATTCCATCCGCGGGAGGACCGTCGTCACATCACGGACAGGGATGTGCGCCTGCTCAAGGAGACGGTGACCACAAAGCTCGATTTCGAACTTTCAACGAACGAAGAGGTGGTCGCATTTTGCTGCGAAATCAGGCCTCATCTGGCGACACTGGTGCCGGAACGACGCCAGGAGATCACTACGGAAGGCGGGCTGGATGTACGGGCCCACCGGAGCCGGCTTCAGATCGTCACCCGGCGGCTCTTCGACGCCGGTATCGAGGAAGTGGCCTATTTTGTCGACCCGGTCCTCGGGCAGATCGACGCCTGCGCGGATGCCGGCGCCTCCTGCATCGAACTCCATACGGGCGACTACGCCAATGCAGGCACGGTGAAAACACGTGTGGCCCAGGCCGATCGCCTCGCCGCCGCATCCATTCATGCCCACACCCTGGGCCTGCGGGTGCATGCCGGCCATGGACTCGACTACCAGAATTACGCACTCTTCAAGCACACGGTCCCCCACATACACGAAGTATCCATCGGGTTCGCTATCGTCGCCCGCGCCCTGCTCGTAGGGTTCGAGGAAGCCGTCCGCGAGATGCTCCGCGTCGTCAAAGGATAACCGACTCCCACTCTCCCACCCCACCACCATGGAACCCGAACTCCTGCTTCCCGACGACGTCCCCGCCGGCCACCGTTGCGGCTACGCGGCCCTCATCGGCCAACCCAACGTCGGCAAGAGTACGCTCATCAACGCACTCGTCGGTCAAAAATTGTCGATCGTGACGCCCAAGCCGCAGACGACGCGGCACCGCATCCTGGGCATTCTTTCGGCGCCGGCGTATCAGATCGTTCTCCTGGACACGCCAGGTATCATCGAGCCCCGCTACCGACTGCAAGAGGCGATGATGCGTAACGTCCGCCACGCGATTTCGGACGCCGACGTGCTGCTCTTCATGGCGGACGCCACCCGCGACACGCCGGACTCGCTCGGCCTCTCCTTCGTAGGCGAACGGCCCAGCTTCCTACTGCTGAACAAGATCGACCTGATCCGGCAGGAGGATGCCCTCCCCCTGGCTCAGGTCTACCTCAATGCCTTCCCCTTCAAGGAGGTGTTCCCCATCTCGGCGCTCACCGGCTTCAACCTCCAGCCGATGCTCACGACGTTGCTCACGTATCTTCCTGAAGGACCACCCTTTTACCCCAAGGACCAGCTCAGCGAACACCCGGAACGCTTTTTTATCGCCGAGATCATCCGCGAGAAGATCTTTCTAAAGTACAGCCAGGAAGTACCCTACTCCACTCAGGTGAACGTTGTCACCTACGAAGAGCGCGAAGGGAAGAAGGATATGCTACACGCCGAAATCGTCGTCGAGCGGGATTCGCAGAAGGCGATCCTCATTGGCAAGGGCGGGAGCGCTCTCAAGCGGATAGGCATCGCGGCGCGGAAAGACATCGAGGCATTCACCGGCCGGCCGCTGTACATGCAACTGCACGTCAAGGTGCGTGAGCGCTGGCGCAGCAACGACACCTTCCTGCGCTCCTTCGGCTTCGAGGCCTGATCGTGCTTCAGCCGAGCTGGATGCCCAGCCCGTCCTCCAGCGCCCGCACGGCGCTGGCGTCGGTCGGCGGCGAGGCCATTGTGAACATCCCAAACGTGCGCCGCCGGAGGTAATCCCGACGCAGCCGTCGAAACAGTGCGGCCTGGTCGTCCGCCGGCGTCGTCAGTGCTTCGCGAAAAGCCCGGTCATCTACCAGAATGTCGTACATGGCGCGCACAACCAAACGCAGACCGGCCTCCTGGCTGCGCGCCGTTGCCGGCCAGGTCAACGAGAGCCGGTCGCCAGGCCCCGGGGCGAGCATCGTTTGGGCATCCCAGTCGCCCCGAACGCCAAGGTAGCGCTGCAACGCTTCGTATAACTGGATCGTGCCATTCACTTTGCCCTCGTACGAGTGCCCGGCGATATGCGGGGTCGCGAGATCGACCTTGCGCATGAGGCTGAGGTCGACCTCCGGCTCTCCTTCCCACACGTCCAGCACGACGGCCCCTAGCCGGCCATGGTCGATCGCTTCGCCCAGGGCACGGCCGTCAACTACGGAGCCGCGCGACGCATTGATAAGCCAGGCGCCCGGTTTCATCCTCCGCAGCGCATCGGCATCCATCAGGTGAAAGGTCGGGTGCTCGCCTTCCCGAGCGAGAGGGGTATGTAAGGTGATGATATCCGAAGCCGCGAGAATGTCCGCATAGGCGTGATACTCCGCGCCACCCGTCGCCTCGGCCAGAGGGGGATCGCAGCACAGCACCCGGAGGCCCAGCGCCGGCGCCCGCCGCGCCAGCCGGCCGCCAACATGGCCGCATCCCACGATCCCGAGCGTCTTGCCTTCAAGCTGACTCCCCCGTTCCGCCGCCAGATGAAATAACGCCGCGAAGACATACTCGACCACCGAATCCGCATTACATCCCGGTGCAAAGTCGAACGGGATGCCCCGGCCGGCCAGGTAGGCGCGATCCACGTGATCGGTGCCGGCCGTTGCACTGGCCACATACCGCACCGGCGTCCCATCCAGCAACGTAGCATCGACGCGGAGCCCACTCCGGACCAACAAGATGTCGGTTTCCATTACGGCTTCGCGCACAATGTTATGTACGGGTAACGTAACGACCGTTCCAAGGCTCGCAAACGCCTCCCGTGCGTGCGGCATCTTTTCATCACAGAGTATGCGAAGCATAGTTTCGGGGGTTATGGTCACGGGTTTCGGGGTTGAAATATCGAAAAACACGCGGGGATTCGCGTAGTCCCGGCGATTGGCGATAACGGATTCACTTCCTGTTCAAGCCATAGTCACTACTACGTTACAATTGACCCTTGCCTCCCACGTTGAGACCCGGGGTGAGCCCCAGCCGCATGAAACACCGGCCGGTTTTCATCGTTGAGCAGGCTTCCCGAGGGGTCGGCATGATATATGCTGATTGGCAAACTACTCTGTAGATGCCGTAACCAGTACGTGAAACCCGTCAGTTTCGGGTTCACACGAATGAGTATTCTCGGCCTTTGAAACCATCCCAACAGGGCATTGAGTACATCTCATACAGCTCGTACGATCATATACGTTCTGGCATTAGTCGCCATCGTATTAAGCACCAGCGGATCGTTCTCCCAGTTGTCCGCCAGCACCTTTATGGTACCGTTGATGGCGCGAACGGAGACTTCGAACGTAGACCCATTCGCCTCGCGTTTCGATTCGCTTGCGGTGTGGCCGGCTCCCGATGGCTCCATTCAACTCCAGCCTCACCGCCTGCCTGTCGTTCCGGATTCCGTGATCGACCACGAAACTCTCTGGCTCGCCCGCTGCATTTTTTCGGAGACCAAGCGCCCGGAAGAACAGGAACTGATCGCATGGGTGGTCCGGAACCGGGTTGAATCCGCCTATCGGGGCAAATCATCCTACCGGGATGTCGTGCTCGATCCGTTCCAGTTCAGCGCGTTTAATGTCGAATCGACGGAGTCCACCTACTATTCGTCGATTCCGCTACAGTACGACGAGACGGGCTGGCAACGCGCCCTCAGTATAGCGTATTACGTACGCCACGCACGCCCCCAGTATCGGCCCTTCTCGGCGGAGACCTTACATTTTTACAGCCAGCAATCGATGATCGGCCAGCGCGAACCGGTCTGGGCCCGCGGGCTGACCCCCATCCGGCCGCCCGAACACTTCCGGCTCGACGATCGCCGCTTCCGCTTCTTTGCGGGAATCTCGTGAGAGCGGTGGCGAATCGCAAATGACTGATTGGAGCCATCCCCAGAAACCTCCGAGCGCCAGACGCCCGGAGGTTTTCAGTTTAGCCGTGCCGTTCCTGACCTACGGAAACCTTGCCGAGACGCCCCGCGGGGCGTCTCTACATACGAGGTCAGAAGCCGTCAGGCGAGGCGACGTTCCCAACATAGACGAGGCTGTAAAGCAAAAACCCTCCAAGCGCCAGGCACTCGGAGGGTTTTTCACGTTACCATTACGACAACTCGTGGGCCACGGCTGCCGATGAGCATCCCGTCATATATTACTTCAACCCGATTCCGAGGCGAATCATGACGCCGTTCAACTGCTGATTCTCGTCAGCCGTGAAGGCGATGTTCTCGATCTCAAACGTTTCTTCGGTGAACGAGGTGATGCCGAAGGTGAACTTGAGCTCCGGATAAAGCAGGACGGCGCCCAGGTCCATCTCAAGCCCAACGCCGAAGCCGCCACCAATGTTGAGCGACTTCATCCCGGAGACCTCCCCGCGGCCGGCGGACGGAAACCGGATCACCGGCCCTATGGCTACGTACGGCGTGGCAATTTCCATGTTGAATCGAAACCGGAAATCCAGCGGCACCTCAAACATGCTCACGTTAAAATCATCCCTGAAGTTGGCGTTCGCGTCGTTGGCGAATTCAAACACGCTGCCCGCTTGCATGTACCGCAAACCGGGCCGCATCGCCAGGGGGCCGATGGGCATATCGAACCAGATCTCCGCATGCCACCCGGAGGCATCTTCGAAGCGAGTAGCCCCGCTGCCGAGGTCGATATCCGACAATTTACTATAGTTCACGCCCACCGAGAAGCCCAACTGGCCGGCCGCCTCTTGCGCGGGCGTCAGACCCATCATCACTCCAACGAGTACCGCTATACCATACAAACGTATCATTTTCATCGGTCCAGAGCACAGGCCCATTTATCGTGAGAAGAGTGCACGGCCACGGAGGCTCCGCACGAACATGCCGAAACGTCGACGACCACGCCACACAAAAAGCAAGCCGCAACCACTCACCCAAAGCCCGGGCGGATTCGTAGGGGGTGCAACCTGCTTCAACCTATCGAGTTTCTCCGTCGACCCGCCGGGTGGCGGGGCCGGCCAGACCCTCTTGCCGGCTCATTTGGGCTTTTGATCCGAACTCATGCGCATCGGTATCACCTGTTACCCGGTTTATGGCGGAAGTGGCGTAGTCGCCACTGAGCTCGGCAAGGCCCTCGCCGCCAGAGGCCACGAGATTCACTTTATCGCCTACGCTCTGCCCTTCCGTCTCGGCAAGCTGACACAGAATCTCTATTTCCATGAGGTCAGCGTCACCTCGTACCCCCTATTCGAATACCCGCCCTACACCCTCAACCTGACGAGTATGATGACGGATCTGGTCCGCCATCAGAAACTGGATCTGCTCCACGTCCACTACGCCATCCCGCATGCCACGAGCGCTGTCCTCGCCCGTCAGATCCTACAAAAAGAAGGGATCCGGATCCCGGTCGTAACCACCCTGCACGGGACCGATATCACGATCGTCGGGCGGGACCCCTCGTTCGCCCCCGTCGTCAATTATTCGATCAACGAATCCGACGCCGTCACGGCGGTATCCGAATACCTTCGCCGGGAGACCATCGACTACTTCGATATCAAGCAAGACATCGAGGTCATCCCTAACTCGATCGACTCCCGCCAGTTCAGACGGCTCGCGGCCGAGGAACTCCGGATGCATCTGTGCCCGAATTGCGAGAAGGTGCTCGTGCACATCTCCAATTTCCGGCCGGTGAAAAATACGTTGCACGTCGTTCAGATCTTTCACCGGCTCCGCATGGAAGGCCACAGCATCAAGCTGTTGCTGGCGGGCGACGGTCCGGATCGAGTACCGGCGGAGCATCTCGCGCGCGAACTCGGGGTCTACGAAGATATCCGCTTCCTGGGTAAACAAGACTCCGTCGAAGAGGTACTCTCCATCTCCGATGTTTTCCTGATGCCCAGCGGTTCGGAGACCTTCGGCCTGGCGGCGCTGGAGGCCATGGCGTGCGAGGTGCCGGTCGTGGCGAGCGACATTGGAGGACTACCCGAACTGGTAGTAGACGGCGAAACCGGGTTCCTGTGCCCGCTCGGCGATATCGACGCCTTCGTGGAACGCACCCGCCGCATCCTCACCGACGACGCCCTGGCGGCACGGATGAGCAAGGCCGCGCGTGAGCGTGCGCTGCAACTGTTCGACGAGACGGCCATCGTCCCGATGTACGAGGCGCTGTACGAACGCACGATCGAACGGGTGCGATCGGCCGGCTAACCGCCCGGACCCACGCATCTAGTACAACGAATAACCGGGAATGTAATCGTCCCACTGCGGGATGTGATCCAGGCCTTCTTTTGCCAGCTGGTATTCCGTGCCGGCGACCCAGGCAAAGGCGAGTCCCACCCAGAGGCCGCAGAGCAGACTCTCGCCCGGGGTAAACATCGTCAGAAAAAACAGACCATAAAAGAAGCCGAACAAGGCGCCTTCGAGAACGGACAGTCGAGCCGTGTGATGGAAAAGCGGGGGTGGAACGTCGATGCCGAGTCGCCACAAGAGGCGAAAATGCGCCGGCGCCGCCACCCAGGGAGAGATACCGGCCGCTTCCGCTTCACGAACGAAAGCCGCCACTTTATCCCGGTGCATCATGCGATTGGAGGGGGCAAGTCGCGATAGTACGGTGGGGAGACTGGGGCCTCCTCCAGGTATCGGCCGGAGCATCCAACATCTTGAATGCCCCACCACGCACGATCGCGGCGCCGGCTGTGGAACGAATCATCGTACCGGCCATGCACGCGCGAAACGTCCCTCCAACGTTCAACGCGGAACGCCACGCACGATTATGACCGGAACAGGTACTGGAATTTGAAGAAGATCTGCCGTTCCGTCTGCACGTAATACCGCGCGTCGCCCGGGTTTCGTCCATTGAACGAATCGAGTCCATGCGTCGAGCCGATGTAGAACGCAGAAAACGGGTTGATCCGGAAGGTCAACAAGGGATCGATGTCCAATCGGTTGGAAAAATCGTTGTACTGCGCAACGGCGCGCAGGGAAAGCTGGCGCGTAAACTGATACGTCGTCAGCAACCGGGCGATATAACCGTCAAAAAAGGCCTCGCCGGAATCCAGATCGGTCAGGCGCGAATAGCTGATCTGGGGGGAAAGTCGAAGCCGCGCCGTCGGGCGGATCGTGGCATATGCACCCAGATTCAAGCTTTTGCCAATCTCTGGCGACGCTACGTTACGAGCGATGTCCCGCCCTCCTTCATAGTTCACGCCCAGGCTCACCGGCTCGCTGAAATTACTCTCCAATTCCAGGTTGAGGCTACGGAGTCCGTCAAACGCGACACCCCTAAAACGCTCCCACGAATGGGTGTACCCGGCAAACAAAAACGTCTGCCGCTTCATCTGGGTGAACACGCTGGCTCGCACGAACTCCTCCTTCTGGAGGCCGCCGTAATTCCACTGCCGCATGGCCTGGACGCGAGGACCGATTCGATCGATCAGCGCGATCTTTTTCGGGAAGAAGTTAAACCCCTGCATCAAGAATAAGCCACGGGCATCGTTCTGGTTGACAAACCCATTATCCGCCCTGAATGTGGGACTGAACTGTTCGTATTCCACGTAGGTAAACGCGTTGCGGCTCTCGCGGCTCAGGGTCGTGGAAACCGCCGAGCCACCGTACGACTCGCCGTCGAGGCCGAGCGTGTGCCGGCCGCCGGCAAACAACACGTCGTTGAGTCCTTCTGAAACCTCCGGGGCATTCGCCTCCACCGTCTGGCTCACGACAAACTGGCTCTGGACGCGGTAGTACTTCAGGAACCGCAACGACGCATCAAGCGCCACCGTCGAGCCGGCGCCCCCGTTATCCAGCCGGCGATCCGTCACCAGAGCGCCCACGTTGGAGTTATTCGGGAACGTGCGCATCGCGCGGACGATGTTCGACCAGCTTTTCCCTCCTTGCAGCAACTCGCTGCTTTCCTCGGAAGGCAACAGGAGCGGCGACGTGTTATCTCGCGCGCCGATGTAGGCCACGTTGGTCGAACCAAATTGCCCCGTCAGCTTGCTGGCGACGATCGGGTCGTTGATCGATCGCGTGTATACGGTTTGAATAGGCGTATCGAACAGATCGCTCCCTTCCTGGAAAAACGGACGGCGCTCGGGGAAAAACAGCGCGAAGGTGGAGTTGACGTCGATCTGCGCCACGTCGGCCTCGATCTGGCTGAAGTCCGGATTGACCGACAGGTCCGCCGTGAGCGCCGACGTGAAGCCGTACTTGAGGTCGAGCGAAGGCTCAGCCGTCACCTTGTCGTTATTGAACCCCGCATCAGGATCCCCCGGGACGGCCAGCGCGCCCGCTTGCGAGCCGGTCAGACCGGGCATGATTTCGAGGTTTCCACCCGACTTGACGCCCTGAATGCCCTCTATATAACCGTACTGGCACGTCCAGCACGGGTCATCGCGATCCACGGCCGCCCAGGTGTACTGGCTCCGGCTCGACCTGGGGTGGGTGATCCAGAAGGTGGCGCGCCACGCCTGTTCCTCGCCGGCCTGAAAGCGGAGGCTGCGAAACGGAATCGCCATCTCCACCTGATACCCTTCGTCCGTGATCCGGCCCTCGGACTTATAAATGAGGTCGAAGCCCAGATCTTCGTTGTTCGTCGTGATACGCGTATCACCCTGGATTCCCAGGGGATTGGAAGCGATGAAATACACCTCACGCCCGTCTCCCCGCGTATCGAGCAAAAAACCCACATAATCGTCCTGCCAGATGTTATCGCGATCGCTCAGATTCGCTCGGATTTGTGTCGGGTCGTCCTCGATGACGAAGGCCACGTAGAGATGCTGCTCGTCGTACGTCAGGTAGGAGCGGACGGCGATCGAAGGCCGGCCCTTCTCCACAGGGAAAAATTCAGAGAAGTTCTGCGCGATCGCCGCGGAACGCCACCCCGTATCGTTTAATTCTCCGTCGACGGCAATATCACCCTGCATGCGGCCTATGGTGAGCCGGGGAAATTCATTGGGTACAAATGTGTCGGCCGTGAGGGGATCGTCGGATGTGGTAGGCGCGGACGACTGGGGTTGCGCTTGCGCTGGCAGAACTAGCACGAGAAAAGCGGTCCCAAGGAGGAGTCGTAGTGTGGAGATCATGCGGTGCCGTGAGTTGCCTTCCCCCGCGCATCCGGGGAAGAAGTGAGCATATGCTACAATACTAGCACCAAGTACGGGGCGGGATTTGGAAAGGTTACAGGGGAGCCTGAGCGATTTTTGGAAGGGTCGATACACATCGTGCAGAGACGATATATCGTGGCCCCGCGGGTGGGGTTACGCCAGATCCGAGCCGTATAGATGATGACAGGGGCGATCAGGCCGTGATCAGGAAGGGATTCTGAGTGCGCTCACGACCAATGGTCGTAGCCGGGCCGTGGCCGGGATAGACCACGACATCGTCGCCGAGGGGGACCAGTTTCTGGAAGATGGAGGCCATGAGTTGCGGCAGCGAGCCCTTCCACAGGTCGGTTCGGCCAATAGAATCGTGGAAAAGCACGTCCCCGGAAACGACGAAGCGGTTCGCGGCATCGAAAAAACAAATCGATCCTGGCGAATGACCGGGGGTGTGGAGGATGTGCCAGGTCGATGCGCCTAGCGAAACGGTATCACCCTCTTCGAGAAAGTCCGCCGGCTCGGGAGGCGTCTCCATCGGGATGCCAAACGAGGCGGCCTGGTCGACGGCGCGGGCGATCAACGCGGCGTCCGACCGGTGCAGGGCATACCCCACCCCGAGCGCCTGGCAGAGCGCCGCGCACCCAAAAATATGGTCAAGATGGGCGTGTGTAAGCAGGATTCGGACGATCTGGATGCGTTCGGTCTCCAGATAGGCAAGCACCGACTTGATCTCGCTGGCGCGCTGGCAGCTGGGGTCTACCAGGATCCCCTCTTTCCCTTCGCTAAAGATGTAGCAATTGGTGAGAAAGGGGTTAAACGAAAAGGAGTGGATGGTCATCATTCGGTGCGGCTAGAACACAGGTAGCGGGCGTTCGGTGGAACGCGTTGCGGCGGGTGAGTTCCGCGAATTATCCGGGCATCCTCGAACCTTCCGAAATCGCAGGCGTTTTTTACCCATATGACCGACATAAGCGTCTATTTCATATTCCTGGTCGTCGGGCTTTTTTTGCTCGACTACTATGTGTACGTCCATTGGAAACGTCTGGCGCGGGCTTACAGGAAGCTGCGATGGACACTGCCTGTTTATGGAGCGGCACTGGTAACCATGCCGCTTACGATGCCGGCCTATTTTGCATTTTCCCGGTGGTGGGAGGTGGAACCCAAGCTGGTCCGCGCCCTGTTTTTCGGCGTATGGGTAACCTACTACTTGCCCAAGGCGCTCATCGCTTTGGTCCTGCTCTTCAAGGATCTTGCGCACTACATCACCTGGCTTTTCCGCTGGTTTCAACTGCAATTAAGCCCTACACCTATCCCATCAGAAGCCGCCGTTACGGTGGCGCCATCCCTGGATCTGACGGACATGAAGCGGATGGGCCGGCGGGCATTCATGCGGCAAATGGGGTGGTCGGCCGGCTCCGTCCCCTTTGTCATCACTGGCTACGGCGTGTTTCGTTCTCTGTATGACTTTCAGGTGCACAGGGTGATCATCCCGATCCCCTCCCTCCCGCCGGCCCTCGACGGCCTCACCATTGCCCAACTCTCGGACCTCCACGCCGGCTCATTCTTCAGTGAGCGGCCCATGCTTGAGGCGGCCTCACTCACGCAAGCCCTTCGCCCGGACCTTATCGTCATCACGGGCGACTATGTCAACAGGGACGATGCCGAGTTCGACCGCATCGCCCCCGGCTTACGCCTCCTCAAGGCAGAACTGGGGGTATATGGTTCCCTCGGCAACCACGACCACTACGCCAACGTCGATGCCGTCGCGGCACGGGTTCGTGCGTCAAATGTCGACCTGCTCGTCAACGCCAATCGAACATTCGATATCAACGGCGCCAGGCTCAACTTGATCGGTACGGACAATACCGGCTTCAACCAGCACTTCGCCGACATGCCGAAGGCACTCGCGGGCCTGGCCCCGCCTGAGCCCGGCGCTCAGTTGTCCCTCCTCCTCGCCCACGACCCGACCTACTGGGACGCGCACATCCGGCAGCAGTACCCGTTCATCGACCTCATGCTAAGCGGCCATACACACGGCGGCCAGATCGGCCTTGAGTTGGGGCCGCTCCGTTGGAGCCTTGCGCGTGTCGCTTACAGCCGGTGGGCCGGCCTCTATGCCGAAGAACGCGCCGAAGCCGGCGACCCGCAGTTCCTTTACGTAAACCGCGGACTGAGCACGGTCGGACCCCCGCTCCGTCTCGGCATCCGCCCTGAAATCACCCTGCTCACCCTGCGGCGCACCTCGGCGGCATGAAACGGATCCATCTTCAGATCCTGCGCATGTTTCCGGGTCCGTTCCTGGGCTGGCTCGGCACGCTCATCTTCCTGCTGGTTATGCAGTTCTTGATCCGGTACTTACCCGATCTCGTGGGCAAGGGACTGCCGCTGGTCGTCATCGGAGAGATCATTGCGTACAACCTGGCCTATATGGTGGTACTGGCCGTACCCATGTCTGTCCTCATCGCCAATTTGATGACCTTTGGCCGGCTGGCGGAGACCAACGTCTATACTGTACTCAAAAGCGCTGGCGTATCCGTACCTCAACTAATCTGGCCGATGCTTCTGCTGGGGGCCGTCATCACAGCCGGCATGTGGAAATTTAATAGCGAGGTGCTCCCCGCCGCCAACTTCCGGGCGAGCAGTTTATGGAAGGATATTCGGCGGAAGCAGCCAGGATTCGAACTGACCGCCGGCGTGTTTTATGATGGGATAAACGACTATAGTATCCTCGTGCGGGAGATTCCGCCGGACTCGAGCGATCTGATCGATATCACGATCTTCGATTACTCAGACAAGTCCGTCCAGCAGGTACTGATCAAGGCCGCCAGCGGCCGGCTCGTCTCGCTTGAGCAGGGCAGCCAGGTGGATCTCCTCCTCGAAGATGGGGAGATGCACCGGGTGTTGAATCCTCGTGGGCGCGTCCAGGAGGACCGTTACGAGCGACTGGCGTTCGACCGCCATCGGCTCAGCTTCGATCTCAGTGAGTTTAGTTTCGAGCGCAGCGATCCGGACGATGGATATCGAACCGATCGCACCATGCGGAGCGACGAGATGATCGGCTATGTGGACTCCCTTGAGGCCAGCATCGCCGAGCGCTCGGAGTCCTTGCGTACGGTAGGGATGCGCTGGATGCGTGATTCGCTCTACGCACCCGTCGGCGCACCTATTCCTGGCGCAGACCCGCTGGACACCACGCGGACGTACGCCGGCAGCCGCATCGCCCTCCGCGGCCTGACCGAGCTGCAGGCAAATCAGGCCTTTGACGGCGCCCTCGGCACCCTCCGGGCCGACCGCTCTGTGGTCGAGCAGATCAACCGTAGCATCGACTCCGAACAACAACGCGCCGATAAATACCGCGTCGAGATCCACAAAAAGTATTCAATTGCCGTCGCCTGTCTGATCTTTGTCCTGATCGGCGCCCCCCTCGGCCTGAGCATGCGGCGCGGCGGACTCGGTGTGGTTGGCGCCCTGGCCATGGGCATCTTCCTTTTTTACTGGGTGACGCTCGTCCAGGGCGAAAAACTGGCGGACCGCGGCATGCTCATTCCGTGGGTCGGGATGTGGGGCGCCAACATCGTAATGACTATCTTGGGCGCCGGCCTACTCGGCTACGTCATGTTCGATCTCAAGGCGCGCCCTCTCTTCCGACGGGCGGCCTGAATCGCACCGATTGAATTCGCCCGATGATGCTCTACCTCGTCCCTACTCCCGTCGGAAACCTCGAAGACATCACACTGCGCGCCCTGCGGGTTCTCAAAGAGGTGCCGCTCATCGCCTGTGAGGACACTCGCACGTCCGGCGTGTTGCTCGATCACTTCGGCATCACCACGGCGCGGACGAGTTACCACGACCACAACGAGCGACACAAGGCGCCTCACCTGATCGCACGGATGGAGGCCGGCGACGATATTGCCCTCATCACCGACGCCGGCACGCCCGGCATTTCCGACCCCGGCTTTTATCTCGTGCGGGCCTGCCACGAAGCCGGTATCCCGGTCGTCGCGCTCCCCGGTCCAACTGCCTTTGTCCCGGCGCTTGTAGCTAGCGGTCTACCGGCCGAACGTTTTGTGTTCGAAGGATTTCTGCCGGCAAAAAAAGGGCGAAAGACGCGCTTGCTCAGCCTCCAGGCCGAGACGCGCACGATCATCTTCTACGAATCCCCGCATCGGTTGACCCGGATGCTGGAGCAGCTAAAGGACGCCTTCGGCGAAGAACGGCCGGCGGCGGTTGCTCGTGAGCTGTCAAAGAAGTTCGAAGAAGTTCGCCGCGGCACCCTCGCCGAACTGCTCACGCACTACGGTGCGCAGGAGAAAGTCCGTGGCGAATGTGTCGTGGTGGTAGCCGGCAGCGGCCGGGAACCCCGTGCGCTTCCCGATGAAAGTGAAGAGGATGCCTGACCCATACGAAGCGCCCTCGTTGGTGCGTTAAGCAGAGACCTGCTTCCGAGCAACTTCACCCCCTGATATGGCGTTGGATGCGCGGACCTGAGCGGCCGGCCGACGCACGCCGGCGCCATCCCGGTCTCCGCACGCCTGACACGACGACGTACGTCCCACCCATTCCGACGGCCGGACCACTCCGCCCACCGAACGCATGAACTGGAATAAAACCGAACGCATCCTGGCCGCATTCGTCTTTCTCTGGGCGCTCGTGTTATACCTCGCGACCGTGGCTCCGACGGCATCGTTCTGGGATTCGGGCGAGTTTATCGCGATCGCCAACCAGCTCCAGGTGTCGCATCCGCCGGGCGCACCGTTTTACATGTTGATCGGGCGGCTCTTTTCCATGTTTTCGTCGCCGGCGTATGTAGCACTCGCCGTCAACCTGGTCTCCGTACTCTCCAGCGCGCTGACCGTGTTGTTGACGTTTCTTATCATCGTGCGTATCGCCCGCGAATGGCAGCCGGCGGATCGGGAGCAGACGTTTCAGGACCACATCACCGTCTGGGCCGGCGGCGTGATCGGCGCCATCACCTACGCGGCCACGGACTCGTTCTGGTTCAACGCCGTCGAGGCCGAAGTCTACGCCATGTCGATGTTCTTCACGGCCGTCGTCGTGTGGCTCATCATGAAGTGGAGCGAACTGGCCCGCCGGGAAGAAGCCCAGTTCACCGGCAAACACCAGCACCCATTTGGCCTGAGCGCCAATCGCTACCTCATTCTGATCGCCTACATGTTTGGCCTGGCGATCGGGGTGCACCTGCTGAACCTGCTGGCGGTGTTTTTTGTCGCGCTCATCTTCTTCTTCCAGGAGATCGACCGACGAGACTGGTCGACCGGGCAGCGGATCGTCGGCCTCATCGTCACCGGCGTCGTATCGGTGCTCATCTTCCTGTTGATCTACCCCGGCATGATCCAGTGGCTGCCGTCGCTGATCGGGGATAGCGGCGCGCCCATTTTCTTGACGGTAGCGTTGATCCTGGCCGTCGTGGCCGGCATCTATTTTACACAGAAGCGGCAGATGCAGGTGCCCAATCTTGCGTTCCTCTATGTCGCGATGGCGCTGATTGGCTATACGACCTATGCGCTGATCTTCATTCGGAGCGCGGCCAACCCGCCCATCGACGAGAATGATCCCGAGACGGTAGAAGCCATCGTATCCTACCTCAAGCGCGAACAATACGGCGATACGCCGCTGTTGAAGGGGTCGACATACGACAACGCCACCGCGAAGATCAACTACGACGAGGAGACCCTATTCCCGCGCCGGCACTCCCCTGCCCCACCGCACCTCGCGTTTTACGCCCAATTCGATTCCGATTGGGATTTCTTTTGGGAGTACCAGGTGCGCGACATGTACTTCCGATACTTCCTCTGGAATTTCTCTGGACGAGGGAGCGACGAGCAAGATGCGCCGGCGATCACGGGGATCAGCGCCATCGACCACCCCGATTACGGGCCCGATCGATTCGTTCAGACCCCCAGCGAGCGTGAAAGTCGCAACGCCTATTTCGCGCTGCCGCTCCTACTGGGTCTCTTTGGAGCCATATTCCACTTCATGCGCGACTGGCGCCGCGCGTTCAGTATTTTTGTCCTTTTCTTCGTGACCGGCATCGGGATCATCCTGTACCTGAACCAGACCCCGATGCAACCGCGCGAGCGCGACTATTCGTACGTGGCCAGCTTTTTTGCCTTCACCCTGTGGATCGGCATCGGCGCGACAGGCGTCCTCCAGCTGATCCGCGAGTCGATGGAGAAGTCGTTACGAGACGGCGCCAGCAACGCGATCCTGATCGGCGTCGCCGCGTTATTATGTGTGGCCGTTCCGCTCTGGATGACGATCGAGAACTACCACGATCACGACCGTTCGGGCAACTATGTCGCCCCGGAGTATGCCTATAATATGTTGATGAGCGTCGCCGACGATGCGATCCTGATCACCAACGGCGACAACGACACCTTTCCGCTGTGGTACCTGCAGGAGGTCGAGGCCGTGCGCCGGGATGTGAGAGTCGTGAACGTATCGCTCTTAAACACACCCTGGTATATCAAACAGCTCAAGAACCAGTCCTCACGGGACTCCGCGCCGTTGCCGTTTTCGATGAGCGACGAGGAAATCGACAAGCTGAACATCCGGCCATGGCAGCCTCGGGAAATTAGCCTTCCGGTGGATGTCGATGCGTTGATGCAGGATAGCGAAGTGCCGCTTGCGCCGGGCGATACGAGCCGATTCGAAAGCCCGATGTCATGGACACTGCAGGGCCGGCCGTACGACGAGCGCATGAACCTGCTGTATATATCGGACCTCGCGCTCTACGATATCCTCTTGACGAACGCCGAGAAGAACTGGGAGCGGCCGTTTTATTTTGCCGTGACCGTGAGTTCGGATGGGTTGATGGATCTGGACAACTACTTTCAACTCGAAGGCCAGGCCTTCCGGATCGTCCCGATCAAACACAATGAGCAACTGGGGCGCGTGGTCCCTGGGATCACGCCGCAGCGGTTGAGTCAGTTCAAGTTTACCGGACTGAACGACCCGGAGGTATATTTCGACGAGAACGTGCGGCGAATGGTCGACAATTACCGCAATATTTTTGCAACGACCGCACAGACGGTGGGTGAAGCGGGCGACCAGGTGCAGGCTGTCGCACTGATGGATCGGCTCATGAACGAAGTCCCGTTCCAGACCATCCCCGGCACACCCCAGTCGTACCTCGTCGTCGCCCGCGCGCTCCAGTTGATCGGGGAGACCGAGCGCGCGGTGTCCGTATGGAAAAACGCCGAGCCGGTTGTGCTGGACCAGCTGAAGCGCGCCCAGACGCGCCGGCAGGTGGACTCGCTCATTCGCTTTATTCAAATGATCCAGCTCGGCTACATCGAAGTAAGCGATTTCGAGGCGGCATCGACCTTCAGCGACCGCATCGCCGAGGCCCTCGACGACGACATTTACCGTCAGACTCCGGAACAGCTGCGCGCCGAACGCGACCGCCTCTTCTCCCCGGATTCCGCCTCTGCACCCTGATCGACCGCCACGTTCGATGTCCCATTCTCAGTAAGCGTCTACTTACTGAACTCATATGGAGATTTCCCTAATTTTCTCGGGATTTATGATCAAGTTTTTGCAGGGATGTTGCTTTTTCAGGTTGACATAGAGGCATACAGGGTTCTATAATGCGTATTCCGGCACTAAAAATGCCGATAACCCTGAACTCCACTCTATCACCCAGCGCCAGGGGACGAAGCTCATCTGTAGGCCTCAGGCGCGCGCAACATAAAACGTAGAAGGAGGCTTTCTATGTCTGACATTACTGGTGTCGTCAAGTGGTTCGACGCGAAGAAAGGGTACGGCTTCATTCTCCATCCGGACGATGGCAGCGATATCTTCGTGCACTACTCTCAAATCGATTCAAGTAAGCGATTCAAAACCCTGAGGACGGGAGAAGTAGTTTCGTTCGATCTTGTCAATGGCCCCAAAGGCCTCCACGCACACAATGTGATGGCATTCGGCGACGAGAGCGAAGGAGCGGAAGAAGGTGTGCTATTAGCGCACGACGAGGCACACTGAGCCCACGAATCGCGTCCCCGTCCCTGGGCACGATTCGTATGACTCCGCCGGAGCGCCCCCCACACCTCGGGTGTTCCGGCGTGTAGGCCGGCCGCACCTCGACGCGGCTTCTTCCTATAACGACCGTCTCATCCCCAATTCCCTGAAAGGCCTCGCCCGGCGTCCCGTCGGGTGCCAGGTGGTGTGTATCGTCGCCCGACCCCCTTACCGGGTTCGGGCGAGGCTGCTTCGAACCCAGGCGCAGGTAATCTCACCTGACGTTCCGGCTTTTGTACGTTGTATTTGCACATCGCAGCCCCTATTTTGCGGCGGCTGCCGGAAGGCCGTAGGATGGCAGCTCCTGTTAAAACGGCACTAACCACGTGGTACGGAATCGATGAGTTTTTCCTTTTCCGACGGGGATATGAATCGTATCGCGGCGGTGTTGGGCGTTACGCCCAAATACGACGCCGCTCTGGTGCGCTTGGAGTTATACGACGAAGAAAGTGGGCGATCGCTGGCGCTGGAGGTGCTCCGCGAGCTGGTGTTGCCTATCGGGTTACTCAAGGATCAGCCGGCGAACCTGGTGTCCGTCTATACAGCCGGCTCATTCCTGCAACTACAGGGCTGCACAGGCTTTATCGCCAGTGAGGAGCTCGGGGAGGTGATCTTCGTAGCCCGCCGTTCCGGGACCACCAGCGGCCTCGTCGTCGAGCGCCAGGCCGGCGCCTCGCTTTTTGCACATGTGGACGAACGTCTGTTGTCAACCGACTTCGAGAAGCTGCCGCCGGAGATGATCATGAGCAGTGTCGCCCTCTCGCTGGCGGAAACCCTCTTCAACGATCTGGGCTGAAGCTCCCGACCGCGTGACACGCTCCTCGCTGCCCTGGCTCGAACTCGTCCACGCCCACGCGACGCTCCGGATTGACGACGACCGTCTCACCCGACTCATCCTGGCGCTCCTGGAGGATGAAAACCGCACCTGCGAGTCACTCGGCGTTATCCTCGCCGACCGCCAGACGGTGCTCGAACTCAACCAGACCTATCTCCAACACGACTACCCTACCGACGTCCTCTCCTTCCTCCTCGAACCCGACGACGGCGTTTCGCCACTTCAGGGAGAGATCTACGTCGACCTTGATACCGCCCTCGAACGCCACGAAGAATTCAGCGCGTCCTTCGAGGATGAAGCCCTGCGGTATGTGATCCATGGGTTACTTCACCTGCTCGGATACGAGGACGACTCGCAGGATGCGAGGCAGCGAATGCATGAGATCGAGAACAGGTACCTCGGGCGCCCGTGAAGAAAGTGCAACAAAGTCGTCACGCGATAGACCAACTACTGCACCCTACCTTCGTTTCATGTTCGCTAGGGGCATTCTGGCGTGCCCTTGTTTCCAGACAGTCCCCCATTCTCCGACACCCCCTCTTTTTTCAAGGGTAACAATTTCTTATCGTTCCTTCACCGCGTCTTCAAATACCTTCCTTTACACCACTTCATATCCAGGAGGTTACTTATGGACACAAGAATCACGGCACGGCACTTCAGCGCACCCCCCAAACTGAAAGACCATGTGAACATGCGGATGTCAAAATTGGAACGGTACTACAACGGCATCACCGACGCCCACGTGGTGTTGAGCTTGCCGAATACCGGTAGCGTCAGTAAATCCGCTGAAATCACCGTGCAAGTGTATCGACAAGCCTTGACCGCTCAGGATCGCGCCTCTACCTTCGAAGAAGCTGTCGACCGCTGCGTCCTTCGTCTTCGCCGGCAAGTGCTCAGGTATAAAGACAAGCTTCGGGGAAATTAAACGCCACAGGCACCCTGCCATCACGCCGGCATCAAGCCGGTAGCCCGTTCACCACACGGCAGATTGCAGGATGTACCGGTACGATCGCCTTTCAGGCGGCACACACCCTGCATCCTGCAATCTGCCGACCATCCTCTCAGGCCATCTTTCGGCACGCTTTCACCACGCGCTTCACCACATCCGCCGACTGGATAATATAAAAGTGGATACACGGCAGATTGGCGCTCATCAGCTCCTCCACCTGACGCAACGTCCACTCCACCCCGATATCGATCACATGCTCGGGCCTGGCGGCTTCCACTTCCGCGGCCAGCGCTTCTGGGATTTCCAGGTAGAATTTACTTGGCAGCGACTGCAACTGCGCCTTGCTCGTCAGGATCTTTAAGCCCGGGATGATAGGCACGGTGATGCCCACTTCGCGGCATCGTTCGACAAACTCGAAGTAGTGTCGGTTATCAAAAAACATCTGCGTCGTTACAAATTCCGCCCCTGCGTCCACCTTTCGTTTCAGATTGAGGATATCCCAGGTGATATTCGGCGCTTGAACATGCTTTTCGGGATAACCGGCCACGCCCACACAAAACTCCGTCGGCGTCGCGTCCATGATATCCTCCATGTAATGCCCGCAATTCATCTCATGGATCTGGCTCACGAGGTCTACCGCGTACTCATTAACCGTACGATCCGGCGCCACCCGTTTCTGATACTCCGAGGTATCGCCTCGCAACGCCATCACATTCTGGATGCCCAGATAGTTCAGCTCGATGAGGGCGTCCTCCGTTTCTTCCCGGGTGAACCCCATACACAGCAGATGAGGGACGGGCTCGATGTTATAGCGATGTTTGATCGCCGCGCAGAGACCCAGCGTACCCGGGCGCTTACGTTTGACGTGCCGGCGCCAGGCCCCGGTGGGCATTTCCTCATAATATACCTGCGCCGAATGGCTCGTGACATCGATAAATGGGGGCTCGAACTCCACCAGATCCGACACGATCCGCATGATCTGCTGGGCGGAGCTGCCTCGTTTGGGCGGTACAATCTCGTAGGAGATGAGCGTCTCGGAGGTACGATCGAGGATTTCGCTGATCTTCATGTACTCAAACAGATTAACGGTTCAGGATTTGGCGAGACAGGCAAAATATCATAGCTTGCGGGCCCGACCTTGATGCCAATGGCGGGCATCTCTGGCAACCGGCCGAGCGACGTGTAACCAGCAACCACTCCTTCTGTTCGATGAATGCTATTGTCTTTGCCACGGAGCAGGAGGCTCGCCCGTTCCTCAAGAAGTACGAACGGGGACGCTTCGATGGCCTTGAGGAAGGAGAGATCGTGCGAGACGACGCACTGGTGGTCACCATCACCGGCCTGGGCAAAATCAAAGCCGCCCTTCGCACGGACCAGCTGCTGCGGGGCCACCGTGTCCGCCGGCTCATCCACGCCGGCACCTGTACCGCCCTGACCACAAGCCTTGCCCTGGGCGAGTTGGTCGCAGCGGATCAGGTGTTTGAGGGCGATCGGATCGAATTGTCCGCCCCCACCTACCCTCGGATGCCGCTGGACGTGTTTGACCCCTCGATGAAGCAGGGGACGCTGGTCACCCAGGATCACACTCCTCAGGACGAAAAAGAGCGCACCTACTGGCAGCGCATCGCCCAGATGAGCGATATGTCCGGTTATGCCGTCGCTTACGTTTCCGCCACGTACGGGGTACCCTGTTTTATCATTAAGGCCATCGCCGGCTATCTCTTCGGGCAAGACGAGAACTTCCAGCGCTCACTCGAGCGGGCCCACGAATCCATCGGAGACTTCCTGATGCGCCATGCTACCGCCTGAGCCGCCCATTCAGGAATAGACACGCAGTAGAACGAATACCAGCACGCCAGTAACCGACACGTACAGCCAGAGCGGCAGGGTTATCCTGGCGATACGAGGATGTCGGTCGAAACGCCCCTTGAGCGCAAAAAACAGGGTAATCAGCGCGAGGGGGAGCACCGCGATCGACAAGGCGATGTGGCTGATCAAAATACTGAAATAGACCGGCCGGATAAAGCCCACACCCGTAAACGGCGTATCGCCGTGGTGGTAGTGGTAAATGAGGTAACTGACGAGGAACAGCCCGGAGAAGACAAATGCGCCTAGCATAAACCGGCGGTGCATCTGGATATTGCGGCGACGAATGAACACGTAGCCGATCAGGAGGCACAATGCGCTCAGCGAATTTAGGAGCGCGTTCACAGCGGGTAAAAACGACACATCGACCGCCTCGCCCGCCGCCGGCTCGTTGAAGTAGATCAACCAGATGAGAAACCCACTGGCCGCGGCACTGGCCAACAGGATTGTACGGATGGCGCCGTCGCCGGCTCTGCTGGATTCAAACATACGGATGACCACTTCGGGCGAGACGGATACAGTTGCGTTAAGCGTTTGCGAGAAAAAGCCGATGATCCAGGTTTATCGTGTCGAGAACAAACCCCGGGGATCCCATGTCGGCCGCACTATCCAATATACTGAAGCCAGGTACCAACGAATTCGAGATCATCGAATTTGCTCTGGGACATGTCACCGACGAAGGCGAGGAGGTCATCCAATCGCTCGCCCTCAATGTTGCCAAGGTTAGGGAGATCATTCCCATGCCGACATTGACGCGCCTCCCCCAGATGCCCCCTGGCGTGTGCGGGATCACCCATTTGCGCGATCGAATCATCCCGGTAATTGATCTAGGTTATTTCCTGTACGGCCAGGCAAGAATCTCAAAGGCAGAGCACTTGATCGTCAGTGAGTTCAACGGGACACGCCTGGGCCTCGTCATCGACTCCGTCAAGCGCATCCACCGCTTGAGCTGGCAGGCATTTACGCCACCAGAATCGCTTAAAGGTGTCGCCCCCAACTGCGACTCGATCGTGGGTATCCTCATGATCGACAACCGCACGATCATGATGATCGATATCGAACGCATCCTCGCCGAGATCCATCCGAAGTTCGCGTTTGTCAACACCTCGAATGTGCCCGCGGACTTTGGCGTCAAGCACCGTGTCATGACCGTGGAGGACTCCGCCATCATCCGCAAGCTCATTCATAACGAACTCAACTCGGTCGGTTTCCAGATCATCTCGCTCAACGATGGGCAGGAGGCGTGGGAACTACTCCAGTCGTACGCCAGGCGCGTCAGCGAGGGCGACGCGTTATCCGATATCGTCAATCTGGTCATCACCGACATCGAGATGCCGCGGATGGATGGGTACACGTTGACCAAGAACATCAAAACCCATGAGATTCTCAAGCGGATACCGGTCGTGATCTTCTCTTCGATGATCAGTGATGACAACCTCCACCACGGCGAACACGTCGGGGCGGACGCGCAGCTGGCCAAGCCTCAGATCACCCGGTTGCTGGATTGTTCGCGATCGCTGCTGACGGGTAAAAAAGTAGAGCCCCAGCTCGCGTAGGCGAACCGGGGCTCGAGTAAGATGTCGACCAGAACCAACTACTCGACCGAGTGCATCACGCCTTTCATCAGGGCGAAGTGCCCGGGGAAGGTGCAGATAAACGGGTAGTCCCCGGCCGGCGGGGCCGTGAATTCGACCGATTTGGTCTCACCCGGCATAGCGATGGCCGTCGCGAACAGAACGGCGTCGCTCTCTGGCACATACTGCTTGGCCGCGCCAGCTTGCATGCCGGCCATGCCCACAGCATTGATGTCCGATGCTGGTTTCAGCACCACGACATTGTGCTGCATCGCCGGGCTCTTGGCCGTGTTTTTCATGGTCAGCTTGACTGTCGTGCCGGCCTTCACCGTGAACTCGGTCGTGGCGAACTTCATCTCGTCACCCACCGGTTCGATGATAATCTCCTGAACCGCTTCCTCGCGAACGGATACGGCACGCATCGTATCCTGTTCATCGGAAGGCGCCGAGGCAACCTGGGAATTCGGTTCCGTGGTGCAAGCGCCGAGCGCGAGCAGGGTAACCAGTACGGGTACGGTATATCGTTTCATAATCGTTTTCCTTGTCTTGATGCCCGAATGACGGCGTCGTAGATCGAACGCCTACTCTCTCAGGTGTTGTTCAGGGAGTGGTTTTCGTACTCCCAGTATCGTTAACATAACGGTGGCCGCCATCAGGCTGGCGCCCACAACCATGTGAGTGGTATTCAGTAACACTTGTAGGCCGCTGCGTCCGATGCCCGCTTCTTGAAGCAGCACCGCATACGCAACAAACCCTAAACCGATCTGCGCTACTAATAAAACGGCCATGACACCCGACACATGGTGCACCAGTGTGCCCCGTGTGGACGACAGGCGCACCCACCGGATGGCCATGAGGAGGATGCCGAACACCAGAAACGCCCCGGTCATGTGAATCATCGCCAGGGCCACATCCACTCCCTGCCCGACATGTCTCAGGACCGCGCCCAACACGACCTGTCCATACAATGCGCTAACCGGTAGCCAGAAGTAGCGACGCAGCGCATCGCCCGCCTCTCCTTCCGCAAGCCCCTCCCTGTTTAACCACGTTGGGGTCGTAAACACCCACATGGCCGCTAACAGTGAGAAGTATAGCTGCGCCACGCAGGCGTGGATCACCGCCAGGTTAAGCGACTGCCATAGGACGCGAAAACCACCGAGTGTCCCCTGTACGATGACGAGGACAAGGGCTATCATCCCCAGATACTTCATCCAGCGCCGTGGATCTGCGTACCAGGTCCACCCCGCCAGTACGATCGTACAAAAGCCCACGAGCATCCCGAGCAACCGATGGCCATGTTCGGCCAGTACCGGCGGAATGGCATACCACTGGGGCATCGGGTTGATGGGGTCGTAAGAATCAAACGAAGTGGGCCAGTCGGGCACGGCCAGGCCGGCATCAATGCTGGTCACGACCGCTCCCCAGGAAAGAAGAACAATCGTGCAGCCCAGGGTAACAAGGGTGAAGCGTCGCCGCCGGCGCAGATCGGGAGAGAGAAGCGTGGCCTGATCGGGCATGTGAAGCACAGAGGGTGCAAATCGGAAGGCGGGCTGAATAGATTCGAGAGCCCCGTAGTTAATCCTGCTTCCAACAACGAGACCGGGAAGAGGCAGTTCCGTTAAAAGCCCTTGAAGGCGTTACCCCGGGAGCCGGTCGACCCGGACGATCGCGACGCCATCCAACGCCACGCGAACGTCGAAAACCACGGAATCGGCCATGCCAATGCCGGTGAGCAGGGACGTGTCCATCACCGCAAAATGCATGGACATTGCGTCCATGAACCCCGGGATGTCTTCGTGATCAATCTGGACGAACTGGCGTGACGGGGTGATGCGCTCGACGACACCGATACCCGTATAAGTCTTCACGGCCGAAGCATCTTGCGAATCAGCGGAAGGGCCGCAAGAAGCGCCCGATATCAGCATGAGGCTACCGGCAACCATGAGACGGAAAGTGGAGGAGCGGAGGGGCGTCAGCACACGGAACGGGGAGAAAAAGGGAGCCCGCGCGGGGCAAGGCGCGTCAATTCCGGCGGCCGTGGAGGTCTTCGAACCAGCAGAGCGGAAGCCCTTCCGAGTCGCCGTGCGCGAAGTGATAGGTCGACTGCGGCGCATCATGGCTGAGGTAACGCTGGTCCTCCCGTATTTCCCGGATCCCGACGGGGATGCTGGCGCCCTCCTGGGTGGCGTGCCGGCGGAATAAGGCGGCATCACGATCGACCAGAAGCGGCTTTTCAGGAAAAAAGATCCGGCATGCTGTCACCACGACCCAGGTGAGCATGAAAAACAGAATCGGAACAGCGATGATGGCGAATAGTGCAAAAACAGTCAGCATGGAGCACAGAGGGGCCGGAAACCAATCTGATTATCTCACTGGATTGTAGTTGCTTCCCGGCACTCTTTCAAGGGGTGCTGCAAAAACCCTGACGAGGTGCGGACAGAAAAGCCAACAGGAGGAGGAACAGCCTATCTGACAACGCGCTTTGCTCGAGGTTCCGATACAAAATAGGCGGTGCGACAAAAGCCGCACCGCCCGGAATCATCATTCAAAATAGCGCTAGAGGAGCTTAGTGAGCCGCCGGCGGCGCGGCCTCATCCACGCCTTCCAGCGCACGTCGTTCTTCTTCGATCGTCTGTTTACCCACATTCCCGATATCGCCGCGGAAGGCGGTGTCGAATATGGTGAAGGTGAGGAACACGATGACAAAGATGCAGCCTACGGCGAAGATGAGGGCATTCACCCGGTTGTCCCACTTCAGCCCCATGAAGAACGTGACGACCAGACCCGCCTTCATGATGGCAATCACGATAGCGAGGACAATGTTAAACGGCCCGAGATCAACGAATTCGGCCGTCAACACGGTAAAGATAGTCAGGAACACCAGCCCGCCGAATACGGAGAGCAGCAGTTTGAGCGGGATGATGTGGTGTCCGTGATTCGCTGCGTGTGCGTGTGCCATAGTGCCTGGAAGAAATCTGGAAGCGTGTCCTGATACAACAGTGGGTGTGCGTTTATGCGCGCGCTAGATGAGATACATCAACGGGAAGAGGAATATCCAGATGATGTCGACGATGTGCCAGTACAGACCGGTGAGTTCGACCGGGGTGTACCAGCTGCTCGAAAAGTGGCCGCGCATGGCGCGAAAGACCAGCCAGCTCATCAAGAACATCCCGACGAGCACGTGTACGCCGTGGATGCCGGTCATGATGAAGTAGATGCTGAAGAACTGCGGAGCATACAGCATTTCGAGGTCGTGGCTGGCGTAATGCGCCCCCGGGAAGATACCGTGTTCGAACTTGGATGTATACTCGAAATACTTGACGACCATGAAGACGCCGGCGAGCAGCACCGTGATCACCAGGTTGGTGATCAGCATCTTCCGGTTGTCCTTCTGTGCAAAGTGGATGGCCATGGCGACCGTAAGCGAAGACGCCAGCAGGACGAGCGTGTTAAAGCCGCCGAGGCGCCAGTCCAGCAGCTTGCTGGCGGCCTGAAACACTTCCGGGTGCCATACGCGGTAGACCGTGTAGGCCACGAACATACCGCTGAAAAGCAGGATTTCCGTAACGAGGAAGAGCCACATGCCCATCTTCGCAGCGTCAAATTGCTGTTCGGACGTCACGAAGTGGTGTTGCAGGTGCGAGGGATGCGCCGGCTCCGCGTGTCCGCTACCCATGGAGGATGTTACGGTTGAAGTCGTTGCCATACGTCAGCTGTTGGTTGGAGTGCGTCGCCGAAGCGGCGCGGTTTCCCAAAAGGGTGTATTGAAACGGTAGTCGAGGATCAGTGGCGGATCCGAGGTTCAGGCTCGGCCTGGTTCGCGCCATCACCGGCGAAGGAGTCGCGGAGTACTTCGAAGTCGTACGGTCCGTGCGTCACGATCGGCTGCGCGCTGAAGTTGTGCGCGACGGGCGGCGACGTGGCGTTGGTCCACTCGAGCGTGGCGGCGCCCCACGGATTGGCCGGCGCGCGTTGACCGCGCCTCAGCGAATGGATGAGGCATCCCAGCACAGTGAACAACCCGAGCGCGAGCACCCAGGAGCCGATCGTCGAGGCCAGGTGGAGGTTCGCGAATTCCGGCACATAATCGTAATACCGGCGCGGCATGCCCTGGCTGCCGAGGATCAGCTGCGGGAAAAACGTCAGGTTGAATCCGAAGAAGATCAACAGCGCCGCGATGCGGGCCGAGGCTTCGTGGTACATCTTGCCCGTGATCTTGGGCCACCAGTAGTGTAACCCGCCCAGGGCGGCAATCACGGTGCCGCCCATCATTACGTAGTGGAAGTGGCTGACCACGAAGTACGTATCGTGCAAGTGTACGTCGATCGCCAGCACACCCAGCATGATGCCTGTAAGCCCACCGATGGTAAACAGAAAGAGAAAGCTCAGCGCATACAACATGGGCGTCATGAGCCAGATCGAGCCCTTGTACATCGTGGCCACCCAGTTACACACCTTGACACCTGTAGGAATCCCGATGAGATAGGTGATCAGGGAGAAAACGATGGACGAGACGGCGGACTGTCCTGAGACAAACATGTGGTGGCCCCAGACGAGGAAGCCCAGGAACGCGATGGCCACGGATGACAGCGCGACGAACTTGTAGCCGCTGATGGCCCGGCGCGAGAACGGCGCGATAAGCTCCGAGATCACCCCGAACGCCGGCAGAATCATGATGTAAACGGCCGGGTGGGAGTAAAACCAGAAGAAATGCTGGTAGAGCACCGGATCGCCGCCGAGGAGCGGGTCGAAGATGCCGATCTGCAGGAAGCGTTCGGCGAACAGGAGGATCATCGTGATGCCGATCACGGGGGTCGCCAGCACCTGCACGATGCTGGTGGCGTAGATGCTCCACGAAAAGAGGGACAGCCGATTCCAGGTGAGGCCCGGGGCGCGCATCTTGTGGATCGTCACGACAAAGTTGATACCGGTGAAGATTGACGAGAAGCCGGCTACAAAGACCGCCATCGTCAGGAATAGGACCGAAGAGTTCGTCGTGGTCGAATAGGGCGCGTAAAACGTCCATCCCGAATCCACGCTGCCGGCGAACAGACCCAGCAGGACTAACACTCCGCCGGCGAGGTACACATAATAACTCGCCAGGTTTAGCCGTGGGAACGCCACGTCGATCGCGCCCAGGTGCATCGGCAGGATGAAGTTGCCGAAGATGGCCGGAATCGAGGGCACCAGGAACAGGAAGACCATCACGATGCCGTGCATCGAGAAGACCTGGTTATAGGCATCCGGCCCCATGATCGTCTGCCCCTGCGTCATCAACTCGAGACGTACGAGCAGGGCGAGTATGCCGCCGATGAAGAACATGATCGAGAGCGTGATCATATACATCACGCCGATCCGCTTGTGGTCGATCGTAGACATCCACGACCACACCGTCTTGACGTGGTTGAGGTAGTTCTCCGACCCCTGATGGGTTGCCGTGGCTTCAGCGCTGTGCGCCGACGAGGCAGAATGACTCATGTTCGTAGGGTGTATTAACGCATTCGGGGAGGCGGGGCGTTACTGCTGCAGCTCAATAAATTCGATCAGGGCCGACACCTGACGTTCGTCCAGGCTGCTGTAGCTGGCCGGCATGATCGGCGAGAATCCCTGGACGATATGCGCCATCGGATTCAGAATCGATTCGCGGATGTAGTTGTCGTCGGCCGTTGCCGTCGACCCATCTTCAAACGTCCGCTGAGAGCCGTAGAGACCTTTAAACGAAGGTGCGATGACCTGGGTGCCGTCGATCGAGTGGCACGTGAAACACGCCTGCTGCTGATACAGCGTCGCGCCGTATTCTGGCAGGGGCATCTCGTCGAAATTCCCACCTCCAGACTCGACCCATTCGGTAAACTCTTCCTGCGGCAACACGATCACCTTGGCTAACATGCCGGAGTGCTGCGTGCCGCAATATTCCGTACAGAAGATATGCTTCTCCCCTTCGGTGGTTGCGTTGAACCAGACCGCTGTGTACCGGTTGGGCAGCACATCGTGTTTGACGCGGAAGGCCGGCACGAAAAAGCTGTGGAGCACATCTTCACTGCTCATCACGAGGCGGACATTCCGACCGACCGGCACGCGCAGTTCGTTGGTGGCGCGGGTGCCGTTCGGGTATTCGAACTCCCACAGCCACTTCTTGGCGCGCACCGTGATTTCGTACGAATCCGGAGGCGCGGTACTAAGTCGCAGGAACGATTGGAAGCCCCAGGTGAAGACGATGAGGCAGAGGATGGTCGGCACTACGATCCAGGAGAGCTCCATGAGCTTATTTTCCTCGACATGCGGCGGCATCTCGTCGGCCTTGCGCCGGCGATACTTCACCACGAAGATTAACATGGCGAGCACCACCAGCGCGAAGATGATCACGCTGATCCAGTAGACGAAATAAAAAAGACTGTCGATCTCGGGCGCCAGCGTCGATTCTGCCGGTGGCAGCCAGAGGGTTCCTTTAGGTTCCATGGTATTGGTGTTAATGGAGAGCCGCCGCGGCCAGCCGCATTCGCTCACGTCGCCAGAACAGAGTCAGCGCCAGACCGAGCGCCAGCACGGTCAGCCCTCCTCCGAGCTTCATTACATTGGAGGCCTGCAAGACGTACGAATTGGCATCCGGATCGTACTTGAGGCAGTAGAGAATGATCTGGTCGATCGGTGTGCCGATCGTACCGTTCGAGGCTTCGAGCAGGGCCAGCCGTACCGCACGAGGTTCGAAGCTGAGTCCCTGAATATACCGGGAAATCCGGCCATCCGCCGTCAAGAACGTGAGGGCCGCCGGATGGGCATACTGCTGGATCTCCTCGATCCACTTAAACCGAAAGCCGACCGCATTCGCCAGGGCGAGGATGGAGGCCTCGCTCCCTGTCAAAAAGTGCCAGCCCGCGCCGGCCTCGGGTTTCCCGAGCATAGCGAGGTAGTGCGCCTTCTGGCGCGCCGCATCTGCGGGCGTATCCTGAGCCGAGAAGCTGATCGACAGCACCTCGAACTCCACCCCGGGTGTCCAATCCATCTGGCCCAGGGTGCCTGTCAGGCCCGTCAGCAGGATACTGCACACCATCTCACATGTGTGGTATACAAAAGAGAGCAGCACCGGTTTTCCGGTCGTGAAATAACTCCCCAGCGTCACCGGCTCGCCGGCTTCGTTATAAAAAACCAGCGTATCGGGAATAGCGGCGCCGAGGCGTTGATCCAGCCCGACCCCATCAAACACCGCCGGGAGTTCGCCTGATTTCTGGGCGTACACCCTCCCTGCGCCGGCACCCGCATGTAGGGCCAGTAGGACGAGGAGCGATATGAGGGATAGGGCTCGCGGCATGCCGCTTCGGTGTCCGTTCTGCTTGTTACTTAATCGGTTGCGCGAGTCGGGGTTCCGACGAATGGGCCGCTTGCATGCCCTTCGCGTAAGCTTCGTTTGCGATCGCCTTCATGGCCTCCTGAATGGGGATCTGGTAGACCCCGCTTCCCGCGTCCACGGTGGCGTAGTGCGAAAGCCGGCTCGCGGCATCAGCGCGAAGACTACGTAATTCTGGATACTGGATGGCGGCGGTAGCCACGTTCCGGATTTCCAGGCTTTTCACGCTCGTGACGGTGAAGCCCACCGCGACCAGCATGATCACGATGACGATCGTGCCGAGCATGATGCCGAAGACAAAGCTGGCATTGATGCCCTCGTTCTCGATATCGGTCGGGCCGCCGTGGTGGTCGTGCGCGTCGTGCGTCGTAGGAGAGGTAGGATTCACTGCGTTGTACCTGGCAAAGTGACGATTACGAGTTTGTAAAGCGGAGCGACTTCTGCAGATTCGGGTCGTTCACGGGCACCAGGCTGTGCCGGCTGAGGCGGTACATGAACACCCCGAAAAACACCCCGAAGAGGCCGAGCCAACTGGTGAAGTCGAGCCAGTGGAAGCCGGCATGACCGCCACGGGCGATATCGAGCACCGGCATGACGATCCAGTGCAGATCGAACCAGTGCATCACGAGCATCCAGACAGTCATGAACCCCAGCACGGCCGGCGACCGCTTGGCGCCGCGCGAAATCAGCACGATGAACGGGATGATGAAGTGCATGGCGAGGAGGGCCGCGCTATGGTACTCCCACCCATGCTCCAGGCGATGCCGGAACCAGACGGTTTCCTCGGGGAGGTTACCGTACCAGATGAGCATGTACTGGCTGAACGCGATGTAGGTCCAGAAAACGGTAAAGCCGAACAGCAGCTTGCCCAGGTCCTGATAGTGCTCCAGGGTGACGACGCCGGGCAGCATCCCGCCGGGGCCCTGCACCAGGAGCGAGGTAAATGTGATGAGGGCCAGGGCGCTCACGAAGCAGCCAGCGAAGAAATACACGCCGAACATAGTGGAGAACCAGTGCGGATCCAGCGACATCAGCAGGTCGAACCCGGCAAAGGCGGTCGTTATGGCAAAGAGCGGGAGCCCCCAGGCGCTCGTTTTGCGCTGCATTGCAGGAATCGCCGGATCGCCGGTGACGTCCTGACGCAGAGATAGGCTGTAGAGCCGGTAGGTGACGAGGGTCCAGACGGCGAAATAAAACAGCAGACGGAGGAGGAAGAAGGGAACGTTCAGGTACGCCTCTTTGCCGGCGATGACACGGTCGTAGGCCGGATTGGTGGGATCGAACAGCTCGTGGTGCGTCCAGTGGTAGAGGTCATGCATCCCGTAAATCACCGGGAACGCGAGGATCGCGAGCAGTGGGAAGGTCCACATGAGCGCTTCCGGGATACGGCGGACGACCACGCTCCAGGCGGACCTCGTGAGGTGCTGGATAAGCACGAAAAAGAGCGCGCCGAGGGCGATCGTCAGGCAGAACACCCAGCCGATCAGGTACGAAAAGAAGAACTGCTGCCGGTCCGCCGCGCCGCCGATGGCGGTGATGACCAGCAACACGATGCCGATCGCGAGTGGCGCGAGCCACCACGCCGACCCGCCGGAGAAGCGATAGGTCGCGTCGGTATCCGCGCCGGTGGGCCGAAAGGGGTCGGCCAGCCAGGTCAGGGGCGAATTAGATTTGATCTCAGCCATGGAAACTCAGTATGCGGCGGGCCTACGCCCGCGCTCGCTAGGAAGTCGAATCCGTGAAGGGGTTCAGCCGCCGGTTTGTAGCCGGCTCAGCTCGCTCTGCGGCACATCGGTCGCCGGCGCGTTCTGGCTGCGCTGGAGCGCGCGGACATAGGCGACGATGGCCCACCGATCGGCCACGGGAATCTGCGGCGCATACGGCGGCATGTTTCGGATGCCGTTCGTGATCACATCGTAGATATAGCCGTCTTCGATCGTGCGCAGGCGGTCCACATGGAAATCCGGCGCCGGCACGTAGCCGTAGCCGGCCCCACCGTTGCCCACCATGATGATGCCCTTGCCGTCGCCGGCCTGGCCGTGGCACACGGCGCAGTAGATGTCGTACCGATTCTGACCACGGGACAGCAGGTCCGCCGTGGCCGGAAGCGGCATGGCGGCCACCAGCGCGCCACTCGCTTCGCGGCCGAAATAAAACCGGCTGTCTTCTCGAAGGAATCCGCGCGCCACCGTTCCGGGAACGGGCGGCCGCATGGCCATCCGGTTCTCAAAGAATCGGTTCTCCTGTTGGCCGATAAATTTCTCCTGGCGGTCCATGTTCGGGTTGATGTGGATCGGAGGCTTGCTGGACTCCGTTCCGCGGCATCCCGTCAGCACCAGGAGGCTGGCCAGTAGTCCGTATGTCGCCACTATTCGCTTTAACGGGATTCGCTTCATCGGTATGCGCTTCATCAGTATCGATCGATCGGATCGTGAATAACTCGGAACGTCAGTGGGTTGCCGCGTGGGTATCGGCGGCGGCCGGGGCGGGGGCGATGCCCATGTCGGCAACACCGTGATCGTGGATAACCTCGACGCTCATCGCACCGATGCGCTTCAGGAATTCCGTGGTCTTCTCCAGATCAAACTGCGCATCCGAAGCCGCGATATGGAGAAAAAAGCCGTCGTCCGTCACACGGGTAAAGGCCTCCGAATAAAAGAGCGGATTGTAAGGACGAGGGAGGCCGTTGAAGGCAAACATCGCGGCCACCGCCGCAAAGGCCGAAAACAGGATCGTCAACTCGAACATCACCGGGATGGAAGGCTCGACGGCAAAAAAGGGCTTGCCGCTGATGTTGATCGGGTAGTCGATCTGCGATGTCCACCACTGGAGCCAGGTGGCCAGCGCGAGGCCGGTTGCTCCGCCAAGGATGACCACATACCCGATATTCGAATTACCCAGCCCCATCGCCTTATCCATGCCGTGGACAGGAAACGGGCTGTGGGCATCGTAATCCGAGTAGCCGGCCTGGTGTGTATCGGCGGCGGCGTGGAGCAGCGTGCTCGGGTTCGAAAACTCGGCGAGCAGGCCGTAGACACCGTCGGCATTGCTGTCGAAGATGCCCATCGAGGTTTTCGAGGAGCGGATGAGATTTTTAAACATGGCTCGAGAGATCGCGTGTCGTCAAAACCGTTGTCCAGATGGGCCGCGCCGGCTTAATGTCCGCCGGGCTTCACCTGGTGGGCAGCGTGGCCGGAGTGGCCGTCGCCGTGATGCTCGTCATAATAGTGAGGATCCGCCTCGGGCATGACGCCCTTCACCTCGGCAATGGCCACCATCGGCACCCAGCGCAAGAAGAGGAGGAAAAGCGTTAGAAAGAGGCCGAACGTGCCTACAAACGTAAAGACGTCGACAAAGGTCGGCGAGTAATAATCCCACGCGCTGGGCATGTAATCCCGATGCAGGGAGATAACGGTGATCACGAAGCGCTCGAACCACATCCCGATGTTGACGATGATCGACGTCACGAACATAAACGGGATGCTCCGGCGAAGCTTCTTGATCCAGAAGAACTGCGGGAAGAGCAGGTTACAGGACATCATGGTCCAGTACGCCCAGGCGTACGGCCCCGTCGCGCGGTTGAGGAAGGCGTAGAATTCGTACTGGCTGCCCGAATACCAGGCGATGAAGAACTCGGTGATGTAGGCAAAACCGACCATCGTGCCCGTCACCAGGATGATGATGTTCATCTTTTCCAGGTGCGCGATCGTGATGAGGTTCTCGATGCCATACACCTTCCGCGAGATGACCATCAGGGTCACCACCATGGCGAAGCCGGAGAAGATAGCGCCGGCGACGAAGTACGGCGGGAAGATGGTGGTGTGCCAGCCCGGGACGACCGATACGGCGAAGTCGAACGACACGACCGAGTGCACCGAAAGCACCAGCGGGGTGGCGAGCGCTGCCAGGATCAGGTACGTCTTTTCGTAGTTGCGCCAGTGCCGGTTCGCACCCGTCCAGCCCATCGAGAAGAACGAGAGCACCTTATGCCGCCACACCTTCCGGGTGCGGTCGCGCAGGGTGGCGAGGTCCGGAATGAGACCTACATACCAGAACACGAGCGACACGAGGAAGTAGCTGGAAACCGCAAACACGTCCCAGAGCAGCGGGCTCTTGAACTGCGGCCACATGTCCATCTGATTCGGAATGGGAAGCATCCAGTACGCGGCCCAGATACGGCCGACGTGAATACCCGGGAAGACGAGCGCGCAGATGACGGCGAAGAGCGTCATGGCTTCCGCGGCGCGGTTGATCGACGTCCGCCATTTCTGCCGAAAGAGAAAGAGGATCGCCGAAATCAGCGTGCCGGCGTGGCCGATACCCACCCAGAACACGAAGTTGACGATAGCCCACCCCCAGCCGACCGGGTTATTGAGGCCCCAGACGCCGGTGCCGTTCCAGACGAGGTAGGCGATCATGATTAGCAGCAGCCCCGCGATGCTGCTCGCAAAGCCGAAGGCGGCGTACCACGCCAGCGGCGTCTTCTTCTCCGTATGCAGCGACACCATGGTGGTGATGTCGTGAAACGAAAGGTTTCCGGTGATAAGCGGGGGATCAAGGTGGACCCCTTCTCCGTGTGTCGTTGCTGGTTTGCTCACGATACGTTCTGTTGCTAATGCGCTGGGTAGCGGGTCAACCGATCGGGCCGATCCTTTCGGATCAGGCCGTGGCGGCCTCAAGTTCTGGATTGGGATTCATCACGCGCCCCAGGTAGGAAGTCCGGGGCTTCGTGCTGAGTTCGGCAAGCATCTCGTAGCGCCGGTTGTCCTGGCGCGCCTTCGACACGTCGCTATTCGGATCGTTGATATTGCCGAACACGATGGCGCCGGCGGGGCATGCCTGCTGGCAGGCCGTCTTCACCTCGCCATCCTGTATCGCGCGATTCTCGAGGCTGGTGCGGATGTTCGCCTGACGCACGCGCTGGATACAGAACGAACATTTCTCCATGACGCCGCGCGAGCGGACCGTCACGTTGGGGTTCTGCACCATGTGTACTTCGAGCGGCAGTGTCTTCGCCCAGTTGTAGAAGTTGAACCGGCGCACCTTGTACGGGCAGTTGTTCGCGCAGTAGCGCGTGCCGATGCACCGGTTGTAGATCATCTGGTTCGTGCCATCCGGCGAATGGACCGTCGCGGCCACCGGACAGACGGCCTCACACGGGGCGTTTTCGCAGTGCATGCACAACACAGGCTGCATGACCATCTTCGGGTTTGCCTCCTGGCCCTCCTCGCTCACGAAGTAGCGGTCCATTCGGATCCAGCTCAATTCGCGGCCCCGGCTCACCTGGTCTTTTCCGACAACCTGGATGTTGTTTTCCGACTGGCAAGCGACCACGCAGGCGTTACAGCCGGTGCACGTGTTGAGGTCGATCACCATTCCCCACTGGTAGACATGGTACGGGTTGTCCTTCAGCGCCGGCTCGGTCGTCGGGTGGCGCTCCTGCCACAGGGCGGGATAATCCGCCCAGGGCTCGCCGCCCGGCAAGGTCTTGATGGCGTCTGCCGCGAAACCGGGGTCTTCGCGATACGTGTCGACGGTGGCCATGCGGTAAAACGGCCGGCCTTCCATGTAGCCGTGATCCTGCGTGGTGGCCACCAGGTAACCGCTCGACACTTTGCTCACCGTTGCACCCGTCGCGATGCGCATGGCGCCCGGGGTGCGGAGCGTGGCGACGTTGGCGCCCACGCCCGTAGCGACCGCCCCCTTGCCGTAGATGTCGGTCTTATCGTCTGTATCGAAGAAGTTCGTGATCCGCTCCGCACGATGTGAAACGATCTGGCGACCGTAGCCTAGCGTCACGGTAACCGAGTCGTCCGCATGGCCGGGAAGGATCCAGATCGGCAACTGCACGACACCGCCACCGGCCGTGATCTCGACCACGTCGGCGTAGTGCATGCCTTTATCGTAGGGCACTTCGAGGCCGAGGCGTTCCGCCGTGGCCGGGCTCATCAGGGCCACGTTATCCCACACCACCTTAGAGGCCGGATCGGGTAGTTCCTGGCACCAGGCGTTGTTCGAGAAGCTGCCATCGAGCACCTTGTTGTCGAGCCGAATGACCACTTCGATTTCATCGCCGCTGACCGTATACGGGCTGGCGCCCGCGACGGGGCGAAGGGCCGGGTCTACGATGGCGAAGCCACTGTTCGGGAGGAAGCCGTCGTGTATCACCTTTTTCCAGGCCGCCTCGATATCGCCTTCGAGCACCGTCCGCCACTGCTCGCGAACGAGGTCGTAACCCGACACGTCGAGGCCCGTGGCGAACGTGTGGAGCACTTCTATGTCCGACTTTCCGTCGTGCAGCGGGGCGATGAGCGGCTGGATGACCGAGAGGGTGCCGTCGTAGGCGCGTCCGTCGCCCCAGGCTTCCAGGTAGTGCGCGAGCGGGATGTGCCAACCGCTGGCGACAGCCGTCTCGTCCTGATGGAAGCCGAGGTGGATCGTCGTCGGTACCCGCGCGAGGGCGCCGGCGAAATCGATCTCACCCGGCATGTCGTACACCGGGTTCACACCGATCATGAGCAGCGCATCGACCGAGCCGTTGCTCATGTCGAACACCAGCTGTTGGAGCTGTTCAGCCTGCGCGGGCTTGACTTCTTCGTTCGTCTCGTACAGAAAGACCGTATTGCCGATGCTGCTGAGCCGCTTGTTGATGGCCATGCACAGCGCGTGGACCGAGGCCGGCTGGGTTTCGCCGGCGAGCACCACCCCGTTCGAGCCGGCGCGGAGCAGATCGCGCTCGATGGCCTGGACGTACGGGTGGTCGATAAATTCTGCGCCCACCCCCTGGACGCCCTCAACCCCGAGGCGCACCGCCAGGGCGGCGGCAAACGCGGGGATCTGACTGGAGCGCAGGCGGAGCCGGTTGTCCGCCGTGCCGCCGGTGACCGAATAGGTGCTTTCGACGACGTAGAGCCGGCTGATGTCGTCCTGCGCGGAGGTCATGCGCCGGCTGGCGGCAAATCCGCGCGTATTTGCGACGAAGTTGCGTTCGGCGGGACTCAGGAAATCGGCGTCGAGGCTGACGATCACTTCCGCCGATTCAAAACGGTAGGACGGGCGCAGCGCCATCCCGAACGCTTCTTGCATGCCCATGCGGGCCGGGTCGTCCCCTTCGGCGGCGTAGGTCACCCAGCGAAGCTGCGGGTACACCTGCGCGAGCCGGCCGCGGAGCGCGTTCACCGTTGGCGACGAGGTCTGCTCGCATAACACCGCCACTTTGCGAGTACCGGCCTGGGCGAGGAAGCCCTGGCAGAACGCGACAAAGTCCGACCAGGTGGCTTCGTTCCCGTCGCGCAGCACGTGCTTGGAGCGGTCCGGATCGTACAGATTCAGGACTGACGCCTGCTCGAACAGACCGGACGCGCCCTGGCTGACCGGATGTTCGGGATTACCTTCAACCTTGGTCGGCCGGCCTTCGAAGCTCTGCACCAGCAGGCCCGACACCACGCCGCGGAACGGCATCGCCGTCGCGTAAAAAAGCGGAATCCCGGGGATGATCTCCTCAGGCTTCCGCGCATAGGGCAGTGTAAGTTCAACCGGCCGGCGACACCCCGTCAACCCGGCCAGCGCCACCGAAGCACCCATCAGTTGTAGGAACTGACGCCGGGAGCTGCCGCCGGGGGAATCACTCGCGCCCGGCATGAACTCCTCATTCCCGAGGCGCTTAAACTGTGGATCCTGCCGCAGGTGCTGCAGGCTGCGCCAAAAGTGCTGCTTCTGGTCTCCCTCTGCCGACGAGGCGGCGTCAATCACGGGTAGTTCGATCATAACTGGCTATCGTTTCAGACAATATGCGCCGGAGTTCTCAGCCGAACGTCGGGCAGATACCCGAACGTACAACACGGCCCCATGGGGCCGATCAATAATGGCAGGCCGAACAGTTGGTGGGAGGCGTGATCCCTTCGTTGGCAACCCGATCCAGGTTGCGCTGCACAAAATCCGACGGGTGCACATATCCCATCGTCGTGACTTCTTCCTTCGGGCGGAGGTACAGCTCGGGCTGACGGTGGCACTCGAGGCACCACCCCATCGAGAGCGGTTCCACCTGAGCTACCACCTCCATCTGGTCGACCCGACCGTGGCACGTCTCGCAGCCCACGCCCTGGTTCACGTGAACGGCATGGCTGAACTGCACATACTCCGCCATGTAGTTTACCTTTACCCACTCCAACGGCTCGCCCGACGCCCAGCTTTCCCGCACGGGCAGCAGCTTCGTCGACTCCGGCTTGATCTGCGCGTGGCAGTTCATACACGTCTGCGTGTCCGGCACATTGGCGATGGGCGACACCTCGACGTTGGTATGGCAATAGCGGCAATCGAGCCCGAGCTGCCCCGCATGTAGCCGGTGGCTGTACGGAACCGGTTGCACCGGTGCGTGCCCCACGTCGATGAACTCGGGTGAAAAGTAGTACCACACGAGCCCTATGAGAAGAACACCACTGACGAGGGCTCCGAGAAGGGATAGGGCCGGCAACGAGTTGGCCCCCTTAGAGAAGGACTGCGGCATTCGAAATCGACGCTCAGTTCATGACACGGGTTATGAAATCCCTGTCGGTGCGCGCGAGGGGATCCCTAGGCTCGTTGCGCACCTTCAGAAAATTAGTGGCTGCGAATTTAGCCTAATCGAATGGATATTTTACCCTGTTTCGATTGAATTTCGAGTAAAAAGAAAGCGCATCGTTATAGTTTCACGCGCTCCTGAAACTCATTGAACATTCACTTCTGACACCCCCGCACCCAGGGGCGCGGGGGGCTGTCGGGAGACAAGCGGACAACCCCTGATCAACGTCTGTGCCCGCCCTCGGCGGCGCCGGGTCGAGGAGGGCGCGCACCCTCGCCGTCGCGCAGAACCAATCAAATTCCCCGCCCAACCCGGCAGTCCCGGATCGCCGGTCCACCAACCGCCGCCGGAAAGCCGGTCACTTTTTCCGATCGACCTGCGCTAATGTTACCCCGCGCTCGAATCAGGCCGACGCCTCTTCCACCATCCGGTTACTCGCCCGCCGCGAGGCAAAGGCGAACCTCCAGATGAGCGCCACCGACGCAAACACCAGCCCCAGCACCAGCCCCGTCCACAGGCCGACGGCGCCCCGATCGAACCCGAATCCCAGGAGGCATCCCGTGCTCAAGCCGATTCCCCAGTACGACAGGATGCCGATCACCATGGGCCCGCGCGTGTCTTTCAGCCCCCGCAACGCGCCGGCCGCACTGACCTGGGCGCCATCGAATACCTGAAAGAGCGCGGCAAACCCCAGCAGCCGCACCGCCAGGGCCACCACCTCCGTATTGGCGGGGTCGTCCACATCCAGATACAACGCGACAACTGCTTCGGGCGCCGCCCAGAGCAGGATGGCCGCGCACCCCATGAAGCCGATCGCCAGCGCGATGCCCACATAACCCGCCCAGCGCGTACCCACAGGATCTCCTCGCCCCACCGCCTGGCCCACGCGCACCGACGTGGCGATCCCGATACCGAGAGGCACCATGAACGTAAACGCGGCGAACTGGATGGCCACCTGATGGGCCGCCAGATCCGTCGTGCCGATCACGCCAATGAGCAGGGCGGTGATGGCAAAGAGGCCGGCCTCCACCCCGTGCAACGCCCCGATCGGCCAGCCGATGCGAAACAGTTTACCGAAGTACTCGCGGTCGGGCTTGCGGAGCTTCGTGAATACGGCAAACGGCTTCAACGTGGGGTGACGGCGCGCCAACATGGCCAGTACGCCGCACATAACCCAGAACACGGTCGCGCTTGCATACCCGGCACCCACCACGCCGAGGGCCGGGAAACCGAGCTTTCCATACATGAGCACGTAATTGGCCACGATGTTTAGCCCCAGACCCATCAGGGTGATGACGGTCACCGGAAACGGCCGGGAGACGCCTTCGACAAACCCACGGAGTGCGGCGAACCACAAAAAAGGCACGAATCCCCACACGATCGCCCGCAGATACGCCGTGGCAAGCGTCGCCGTAGCGGGCTCGTGGCCCATCCATTCAAACACCAGGTTGGCGTTCCGAAGCAGGAAGATGGACGGCACAGCCAGCACGACGCCCATCCACAACCCCTGACGCACACTCCTCCCGATCACCTCGTAATCCCGCGCGCCATACGCTTGCGAAACCATTGGCCCAACGGCAAATACGACGCCCATGCAGACAATCGCCATGAAGAAATACAGCGTACTCCCTAACGCCACCGCGGCCAGCGCCTCCGGTCCGAGCCGGCCCACCATCACCGTATCCACAAATCCCATCGACATCAGCCCCAACTGCGATCCCACGACGGGCAACGCCAGCGCCAGCGTCTCTTTGAGCTCGCGACGAACGATTGGGATACGGTAGTGCGGCAAGGGATTCGGGGATCGATGGAGCGCAAAGGGATGATGCTGGGTTTCGAAACACCTTTCTAGTGCCGGCGATCCCCCGCATCTCTCGGTGTGGAGAATCTTCGTACCTTGTTCACGTTTAACCACTCCTGCTCACCCATGAACGATACCGAGCGCCTTGAGCGCTGGAATTTCTTCCACGCTATCGCCCTGCTTGCCGCCGGCGTCGCCGCGTTCGCCGCTGACCGAACGCTTGTGACCGCACTGGTCGCTGCTGTTTCGTTCGTGGTACTCGTCGTTGCATGTAGGGATAGCTGGACGCCGACCGGCCGCTTCGGGCCGGCCAACGGACTCACCACCCTGCGCCTGGTCATCAGCCTCGCCGCCGCCGTCTCGGCCGATTTCCTGGCCCCTCACCCGGTATATGTGCTGGTCTGGCTCGCCGTCTTCGCCCTGGATGGACTCGATGGCTACATCGCGCGAGGGCATGGCGAGACCTCGCTCTTCGGGGAGTATTTCGACAAGGAGAGCGACGCGCTTTTTGTATTGCTGCTGGGGTTCAGCCTGTATGTTCAGGGTCTACTAGGCCCCTGGGTGCTGATCGCCGGCACGATGCGCTATGTCTTTGTCCTGGCAATGCACTTCGCCCCGGTCGAGGGTCCACAACGCGAATACAAGTCCTCCTGGGCCCGATACATCTATACGGGGTGTATTCTGTCGTTCATTGCCGTCTACGTACTGCCGCCCTTGCCGGCGAAGGTGCTCGCGCTGGCCGGCACGGTCGCGCTCGTTTATTCCTTTCTGCGCTATTTCCACTGGCTGTACGCAGACCGCTCCGTTCACGGGGCGTCGGTGAGGTGACGCGTGATCACCGACACCGCGTCTTCCCAACGCGGGAAAGACCGGCTGGCCTCCCGGGCGGCGGCCCCGAAGCGATGACGCAGGGCCGGGTCGTCCATGAGTCGCTCCACGGCGCCACGCAGCCCACCGAAGTCGCCGGCCGACGCGAGCAAGCCCGTCCGTTCGTGGGCGACGCTCTCCGATACACCGCCTACGTCAAACGCCACGACCGGGAGGCCGGCCGCCATCGCCTCGCGGATTGCCATGCCCAGGGACTCGAATCGGGAAGGCACGACGAGAAGATCTGCCACGGCCAGCCGTTGCCGCACTTCGGTATGGGGTCGAGATCCCAGCAGGCGCACACGGCCGGCAAACGGCGGCGCGGAAGCGGCCACCGCCAGGCGCCGGCTGTACGCCGCGTCAAGCGAATTGTCTCCTACGATATCCCATTGCCAGTCTCGATTCGAGAGCATCGCGAGGGCCTCGACGGCCTCGATCAGTCCTTTTACGGGCAGGTGGGAAGCCACGGTGAGTAACCGAAGCGAGGAGTCCGCGGGCCGGCGCGGGGCCGGAGGAGCGGGGTCAGTGCCGGGGTAGGCCACGGCGATGCAGCCGGGATCCACGCCGTTTCGAATCAATCCCTCTCGCATGAACCGGCTTGGAACCACGTACCGGTCGATGCCCGATGGAAGCGCATTATAACCTGTCGCCGAAGGGTCGCAGTGGGGCAAATAGTGGGCAAGCAGCGCGATCCGGCGGGCCCCGGCACGGGCGCGGATCGCCGCCAGCGGAGTCGGATTCAACGCCAGAAGGCTATCGACCAATACGACCGCTTCCGCCGGCCACGGCGCCGGCGCGTTGCCGTCCGTCCACACCTCGGGCTGGCACCGCGCCGGCGTCAGCCGGCGAATCACCTCCGCGTTGTACCGGTTTCCACCGGTCGGGAGGTCCTGGATGGGAGGAAGTAAAAAAATGATGATCATGCCGGCGTGGCCCGAACTTTGATGTAGATACTCTCCACACGGCTCAGTATACTCCTCGAACGAGCGAAACAGTTGACGTTTCCCGGGCCGAGTTTCAGGCTGTGTCGTTTTCCGAGGCATTGCAGCTTGCGTCGGATATGGCCTCCACCGGTCGACCTTGCTGGCTCACCCTGCCGGCTCACCCCGCCGATCCATCTACCGCAAGCACGATTCGGAGCCTATGTACACTGCGTCCCCCCCGCATCCGCTCGGGAGCGGCCCAGGCCTCGACGCCGACGCCGATCTGATCGACCTCTCTGTCATCATCGTCAATTATAACGTCCGCGAATTCCTGGAGCAGGCCCTCCGTTCGGTAGAGCGGGCCTGTGCCGACCTCTCCGTCGAAATTTTTGTCGTAGACAATAACTCCGCAGACAGCTCCACGTCGATGGTGCGCTCCCGCTTTCCGCGGGTGCATCTAATCGCCAACACCGCCAACACCGGTTTCAGCAAGGCCAACAACCAGGCCATTCGGCTGGCGCGCGGCCGCTTTCTCCTTATCCTGAACCCCGATACGATTGTCCAGGAGGACACGTTGTCGACCATGGTGCGCTTCATGGAGCGCCACCCGGACGCCGGCGCGCTGGGCTGCAAGATCCTGAATCCCGACGGCACGTTCGCGCCCGAGAGCCGGCGCGCCTTCCCCACCCCGAGCGTGGCCTTCTACCGGCTCATTGGCCTGAGCAAACTCTTCCCGAAGAGCCCTGTCTTCGCGCGCTACAACCTGAGTTATATACCGAACACCGAAACGTCGGAGGTAGACGCACTCAGCGGCTCCTGCATGATGGTTCGCCGCGCCGCCCTCTTGTTCTCACGCGAGCACGCCGAGCGTCTCAGCCAGGAACAGCCGGGGTTTTCCTTCGACGACCTCGAGCACCTGAACGGCTCGGCCGGCGCCGGCTTACTGGACGAGGACTTCTTTATGTACGGCGAGGATCTGGACTGGTGTTACCGGATCCAGAAAGCCGGCTGGAAGATCTATTATACCCCCGAAACGCAGATCATCCATTATAAAGGGGAGAGCACCAAGAAGGGTGAATTGCGCTACGTGCAGCTTTTTTACGGCGCCATGCTGCTGTTCACCGAAAAACATTTTCAGAGCGGGTACTCCTGGTTGATTCGGCCGTTGCTCCATGTGGGTATCTTCATCCGGGCCGCGGCGCAGGTCCTCATTAATGGCTACCGGCGGTATCGCTGGCCGATCGTCGACGCCGTCGTGATCTACCTGCTGATGCTGTTGGCCGGCATCCTGCGCTTCTCGTCGCTCGATATCGCGATGCCGCCCCTGTTCCTCACCGTCGTCATCCCGATCTACGTCCTCAGCACCGTCGCCGGAACGGCCGCCGCCGGGGGATACCGAGGGTCCGGGCATACCCGCATCCGGCCGATCGTGGTGGGTAACGTCCTGGGGATCATGACGCTGGCGACAGCCGCCGTCTTTTTACCGAGCATTGCGTTTTCGCGTCTGGTCGTGCTGATCGCGTTTTCGGCCAGCCTCGCGTTTGGCTTTCTCATGCGGGTCGTATTGCGCGTCCGCCGGCACTTGATGCGCGACGGCTTCCACCGGGCCATCCTGGTGGGCGGCGCCGGGGAAGCGAACCGGCTGGAACGGACGCTCATCAGCCATCCCAACCCGCCCTGCAAGCTGGTGGGGTATGTATCGTTGGATGACGAGCCGCCCCGGCCGGCGGAACGTATGGTGCCCTACCTTGGAGCGCTACGCCATATACGCGATTTTATCCGGCTCCAGCAGATCGACGCCGTCGTATTCGCTTCAAACGGCATCTCGAACCGGGTCGTCTTCGCACAGATCCAGGAGTTGCGGGACCTTGATATTGAGTTCAAGATCCTCAGCGAAAGCGGCAAACATATCATCGGCCATTCTACCGTAGACGACCTCTCCTACCCGACGCGCGTCACGGCCGACTACACGTTGGGTCGGCGCCGAAGCCAGTTGGGCCGGCGGCTTTTCGAGGTGCCTGTAGCCCTCATCGGAATAACGTTGCACCCGCTCATCGTGCTGTGCTCGGACACCTGGGAGCAGTCCCGCTGGTTCCGCGGCCTACGCCGGCGGACCCGCCAGTTCCCCGCCGTCCTCAACGGCAGCCGGTCGCTCGTCGGCTACCGCGTCAACGAACCCATCGCCATCCCCACCGAGTGGAACCTCAAGCCGGGCGTCTTCACCATCACCGAGACCCTCGCCACCGACGACCCCGACGACCACGAGATCAACCGCGCCTACTGGTTCTACGTCCGCCACCAGTGCGCCACCCTCGATCTCGACATTATCCTCCATACAATCAAGAAGAAGCTGCAACGCTGATCTATGATCAATGGTCAATGGCTATGACCTCATTGACAATTGTCAATTGACCATCAACAATTCCCCCTTCTCTGTGTTCTTTGCCGGCTTCGTCGTACATTAGACGCGCATCCATCCAACGAACTAGCTGGACATTCCGGCTCGCCGCGCCCTTCTCCTCCGAAGCCCATCGCGCGGCCGGCCCACCCTGATCGCCCCATGGCAAAGCCTAGCCCTACGTATCTTTTGGATTTCGAAAAGCCCCTCATCGAGCTCGAACAGAAACTCGATGAAATGCGTGCGTTCGATAAAGAAGATCGTTCGATAGACCTCTCCAAAGAGATCGCCGCCCTCTCGAGTCGTGTCGAGGAGTTGCGCGTGTCCATTTATGCCGACCTTACCCGGTGGCAACACGTCCAGATCGCGCGGCACCCGCTCCGGCCCTATGCGCTCGACTACATCGAAACGCTGACGCGCGATTTCATCGAGTTGCATGGCGACCGCACGTTCGCGGACGATCCAGCCATCGTTGGCGGCTTCGCCCGGTTTCGGGGGAGCCAGTTTGGTTACCGCGATGCCACGATCATGGTCATCGGTCACCAGAAAGGCCGGGACACAAAAAGCCGTAAATACCGCCGCTTCGGCATGCCGAACCCCGAGGGATACCGCAAGGCGCTCCGGATGATGAAACTCGCCGAGAAGTTCAACAAACCGGTCGTCACCCTCCTCGATACGCCAGGCGCGTACCCGGGCCTCGAAGCCGAGGAACGCGGCCAGGCGGAGGCTATCGCCCGGAATCTGTTCGAAATGGCCCGGTTGAAGGTGCCCATCGTCACCATTGTGATCGGCGAGGGGGCTTCCGGCGGGGCACTGGGCATAGGCGTCGGGGACCGGATCCTCATGCTCGAAAATGCCTGGTACTCTGTCATTTCACCGGAAAGTTGCTCGTCGATCCTGTGGCGGTCGTGGGATTTCAAGGAAGAGGCAGCCCGTGCGCTGAAACTGACGGCGCCGGACCTGATCGACGTCCACGTGATCGATGAGATCATCGCCGAACCCATCGGCGGCGCCCACCGCAACCCGCAGCAAGCGTTCACTTCCGTCGGCTCGGCTATTGCGCGCCACCTGAAAGAACTCGAAACGCGCTCACCGGCCGAACTCATCGCCAGCCGTCTCGAGAAATTCGACGCGATGGGGGTATTCTATGACCCGATCGCCCCTGCCGGGTCCCATAACGGCCACTCGGACGTCGGGAAAAAAGCGACGTCTCGCCAGAAAAAGCCGGCAGCGTAACCGGCCTCCAACCCCTCCCAGGCCCATGTTCGTCTACACCTATCTCCACCGGGTCCGCTATCGGGAATGCGACCCGATGGGCGTCGTGTATCACACCCACTACCTGGATTATTTCGAGGCATCGCGCACGGAAGGCCTCCGCGAACTGGGCCTCGCCTACAAGACCCTCGAGGACGAAGGCATCCGCATGCCGGTGATCGACCTCGCCGTCCAGTACAAACGCTCCGCGCAATACGACGATCTACTGGAGATCAAGACCGTTTTCGCCGGCGTCCCGTCCACCCGGATCCGCATCGACTACGAGGTGCGCCGGCAGGGTGAGCCCGACCTCCTCGTCTCCGGCCACGTCACCCTCTGCTTCTTCGACGCCGCCCGTAACCGCCCCGTCGTCGCCCCCGCCCGGATCCGCCGGCTATTTGAAGCGCTCCCTTCGGTCTGACTCCGGCCCGCATGCCTGTGAATTCGCTCCCTCCCTATCTCTCGCTCGCTGAAATGGATCGCCAGATCGATAACGCGCTGGCTGAAGATGTCGGCCCGGGCGACGTGACCACCAGGGCGACCGTTCCCACCGGCCAGCGAGCCACGGGTCGGTTTATCGCCCGGCAAGAGGGCGTACTCGCCGGCGTGTTCGTCGCGACGCGTGTCTTTCAGCGGGTCGATCCCGAGGTAGCGATCGACTGGGCCGTCGACGACGGCGCGCCGATCAAACGCGGCGATGTCCCGGGCGTCATCCGCGGCCGAGCGCACAGTCTGCTCATCGGGGAACGCCTCGCGCTCAACCTGTTGCAACGCATGAGCGGCATCGCCACCCTCACGCGCCGCATGGCCGACGCCGCGGCGCCGCATCGGGCTCGCATCCTCGACACTCGAAAAACCGCGCCAGGGCTGCGGTTGCTGGACAAATGGGCCGTGAAGCTGGGGGGCGGCGAGAACCATCGGATCGGGCTGTACGACCGCATCCTCATCAAAGACAACCACATCGCCGCCGCTGGCGGGATCGCGACCGTCCTCGCCGCCGCACTCGCCTTCCGAAACCGGCGCCCGGATTCCCTCCTGATCGAAATCGAAGCCCGGACGCTCGACGAAGTGCGCGCCGTACTGGCCGCCGGCGGGGCCGACATCATCTTGCTCGACAACATGGTCCGCCTCACCGACGCCGGCGCGATAGACACCTCGCTCCTGGAGGAGGCTGTGCGCTTCATCGCCGGCCGGCTCGTCACCGAGGCCTCGGGAAACGTGACGCTCGCCACCGTGCCGGCCATCGCCGCGACGGGGGTAGATTTTATATCGAGCGGCGCCCTGACGCACTCCGTTGAGGCGTTAGACATCGCACTTAAGATCGACCTCACGAACGTTTAACGTTGAACGTAATGACGCACAGGCCATGAATCTTGACGGAACGTCCCTTCTAGAACTCGCAGGGCATTTCTTCCGACTCGGGTTGATCTCGTTCGGGGGGCCGGCGGCCCACACGGCCATGATGGAAGATGAGTTCGTGACGCGCCGGGGCTGGTTGACGCGTGAGCACTCTCTGGATCTGGTGGGCGCGACTAACCTCATCCCGGGGCCGAATTCGACCGAGATGACGATGCACGCCGGGTTCGAGCGCGCCGGCTGGCTCCTTGATTAGCGATTAATCGATTAGCGATTCGTGATTAGCGAATGAAGCGAGTGCCGGAAACAGCTTTAGATTTCCCACTTTTCACGTTCCACTTATCACTTTTCCTTTTACACTTTGCCTTTTACACTTTGCCTTTTTCACTTTGCCTTTTACACTTTGCCTTTTTCACTTTTCCTTTTACACTTTGCCTTTTACACTTTGCCTTTTTCCTTTGAGTCCATGAACACCGACCAACCCTTATACGGAGGCATCGAGGCCGGCGGTACGAAGTTTGTCTGCACCATCGCCTCTGGACCCGACGACGTCCGTGCGATCGAGCGGTTTCCGACGACCTCGCCGGCGGAGACGTTTGCCCGTGCGCTGGCGTTTTTTCGTGCGCACGACGTGCGTCTGCAAGCCATCGGGATCGCCTCGTTTGGTCCGGTCGACCCCGATCCGTCGTCGCCGTATGTGGGCTACATCACCACGACACCCAAAGCCGGGTGGGCAAACACCGACTTCGGCGGCTACATCGGAAGGGAACTGGGCGTGCCGGTCGGATTCGACACGGACGTCAACGGCGCCGCGCTTGGGGAGGCGCGTTGGGGCGCGGCTCGCGGGCTAGACACGGTGCTTTATCTCACGGTGGGCACGGGTATCGGGGGCGGAGCGATTGTTAACGGACGCTGCCTTCATGGACTCGTCCACCCCGAGATGGGTCACTTGATGCTGCCTCGTGCCGAGGGCGACACGTTCGCCGGCCACTGTCCGTACCACGGGCCGTGCCTGGAAGGGATGGCTACCGGTCCGGCGATCGAGGCACGCTGGGGGAAGCCGGCGCCGCAGCTTCCGTCCGACCATCCGGCCTGGGCCATCGAGGCCCATTACCTGGCCATGGCGCTGGTCAATTATATCCTCACCCTGTCGCCGCAACGCATCGTGATGGGCGGCGGGGTGATGGACCAGCAGCACCTCTTCCCGATGATCCGGTCGCGCGTCCAGAAGGCGCTCAACGGGTACGTCCAGCATCCCGCCATCCTGCAGAACATGGACGCGTACATTGTCCCGCCCGGCCTGGGCGACCGGGCCGGCGTCTTGGGAGCGATCGCCCTTGCGATGGACGCATTGAACGTTTAAACGGTGGGGCGTTAAACAGTCGACATCCAACGCTCCAACCCCAGAAGGCCTTATGCTACAGGAGCAAAGCCGGCTTTTTCAGCGCATGCTGTTCGCGGCGGACCTGGTGATGGTCACGCTGGGCTGGATCGTCGCGTGGTTCATCCGCTTCCAGCTCCTCACCCCGCCCGAGTGGCTCCCCCTCGAGCGCTATATGGCGATTTTCCCGTGGGTGCTCATTCTGTCGATGGGCGTCTTCACCCTCTCGGGCCTGTATGCGCCGGACCGCGCGCAGCGGCTCCCGAGGCTCATCTTCACCGTCGCCCGCGCCGTCTTACTGGGGCTGCTCATCGTCGCCGCGTCGCTTTCGTTTTACCGTGCGCTCTATTTCTCGCGCCTGCACATGATCCTCTTCGGCCTGCTGACGCCGGGGCTCATGATCGTAGTGCGCGTGATCCTGTTCACCCTGATTCGCCGGGCGCGGGCGCGGGGGAAGTACCAGCGGAGGGTGTTGATCGCCGGCGCGGGTAAAGCTGGCCGGCGGCTACAGAATGCCTTCGAGGCCTACCCGTGGATGGGCCTCCAGGTGGTGGGTTTTTTGGATGACCACAAAACCGAGACGGATGTCATCGGCCGCGTGGAAGATGCTTCAGCCATCGTGGATCGATTCGCGGCGGAGGGGAAGTCCATCGACTACATGTACATCGCCCTCCCCCTCGCCGCCACCGGGAAGATCGAGCAGATGGTGAACGTGCTCTCGACCCGGCTGACCCACGTCTGCCTGGTGCCGGATCTGCTCCAGTTCGACCTCCTGAACAGCCGCGTGACCGACATCGACGGGCTGCCCGTTTTGCATCTCATCGACGAGGCCCCGGTCGAGTTCCGGCGGTTCGTGAAGCGGGCTGTGGACGTCGTTTTTTCCGCCCTCTTCCTACTGATCGCCGCGCCGGCGATGCTAGTCATCGCGGTCGGCGTCAAGCTCTCCTCCCCCGGCCCCGTGTTTTACCGCCAGCAGCGGATGGGGCTGAATGGGCATGTGTTCGACATGCTCAAGTTCCGTTCGATGCCCGTAAACGTCGAGTCCACCTCGGGCCCCGTATGGGCGAAAGCCGGCGAGGCGCGAGCGACGCGATTCGGCTCATTCCTCCGCAAATCGTCGCTTGACGAGTTGCCTCAGTTCATCAACGTGCTCAAGGGGGATATGTCCGTCGTCGGCCCCCGCCCCGAGCGGCCGGTGTTTATCGAGGCATTCCGGGGGAAGGTGCCGGGGTACATGCTGCGCCATAAAATGAAGGCCGGCATCACCGGCTGGGCCCAGGTGAACGGGCTCCGCGGCGATACCTCGATCGAGCGCCGGATCGAGTACGACCTGTACTACATCCAGAACTGGTCCATCGGGCTGGATGTAAAGATCATGTGGCTGACGCTGTGGCGGGGGTTTGTGAGTGAGCATGCGTATTAACAGGGGGATCGAGCGGGCCATGCCCCGCCCAAGGAGATCACCTGCATAAACAGTTGCAGGCGGCACAACTCGGTCATAGCTTCTCGCCATGAGAATCTACCTCGACACGTGCAGTCTGCAGCGCCCTCTGGACGACCGATCGCAGCTTCGCATTCGCCAGGAGGCGGAAGCCATCCTCTATGTATTGGAACGCATCCATTCAGGCACATGCGGTCTCGTGTCGTCAGAAGTCCTCGACTTCGAGATTGCAAAAAACCCGGATCGGACGCGTTTGGATTTCGCCTCGGAAACCGTATCAACGGCTGAAATCAGCGTACTGGTTACCGCCGAAATCGAGAAGCGGGCGCGCGAGTTAAACCAAAAAGGCGTCGATACGTTGGATAGTTTACATCTGGCCTGCGCCGAAGCGGGCGGTGCCAGTTATTTCTGCACGAGCGACGATGCGTTACTCAGAAAAGCCAAACGCGAGCTCACAGGGGTAAAAGCCGTTTCCCCTCTGGAACTCGCACAGGAATTGGAATTATGGGAGTCCCGGTAAGATCCTTACAAGAAATAACCGAGCAGGCCATCCGCGTACTGGTCCGCGAGCTGGGCGCCGCCGACGCAGCGCGTTTTATCGGTCAGTTTACGACGGGATATGGGGACTATACGGCCGAACGAAAGGAGCTTTTTAAGGATGTGACGATCGATCACGTCATCCAGGAGATTTACGCCGCCCGGAAGGAAACCCGCTGAAAAAACCCGCCGCCCTTCGGGCGGTCTGATCTCCCCACCTATCCCCCACACGGTTCAGAGTACCAGAGATCAGAGGTTCATCGGTCAGAGGGAAAAGGGCGCAGCACAAGCCGAAAACCCACATCGTCGTAGCGGAAGTCCGGATCGCCGCCGTAGCGGTAGGAGCAGCGGCAGTAGTCAACATTGCTGAGGAAAGCGCCGCCCCGGAGCACGCGCCCGGCCCCGCTTTTGGGCCCGACTGGATCCGTCTCAGATTCGATTCGGTAGGGCCTTTTCAAATCTTCCACCCTTTCCCAGACATTGCCGAGCATGTCATATAGTCCCCAGGGATTCGGCTTTATTTCCCCGACAGGATGGATGCTATCTTTAGCGTGGGCTTCGCTATAGGCTTTCTGCCGCTCTCCGCTTGGGTGGTAGTCCTCTATCAACGGATACAGATCGGATTAGTCGCGTCGGGATAACAGGGATGCGATTCATCGTCACGCCGCAAAGGCTCACCACGGACATGGCGCGCTATTTCACCCGCACTACCGTGCGGCTCTCGGTATACCCGTTCGCTTGCAAGCGCACCATGTATACCCCGGCCGCCGCCGGCATGCCGCTCTCAGCCGTCCCATCCCAGATGCTCGTCCAACTTCCGGCCGGCATGGCGCCGTTGTCGAGGAGTACGTTCACGCGCTGACCGAACATGTTGAAGATTTCGATCCGCACCGGACTCTCCTCGGGCAGTTGATACGCGATCGTTGTTGTGCTGTTGAATGGGTTGGGGTAGATGGACCCCAGCGCAAAGCGGTCTGGCACATCAGATGCCAATGCGTAGGGTTGATCCGCGGCTTTTGCTGCCACCCCGGTAACAACCACGAAGGTACCTTGTGGGTAGAACTCTCCCGTGTCCGGCGCGCCATTCCAGATGTTCGGCGCGATGGTCAGGTCGCCGCTGACGTAGCCGCTGCTTATGCCTTCCACCAGCGTGTCGATCCCCTGAAGCATGGTCACGGTATCGCTGGTAAAGTCGACTTCCGCGAGGAGGCGGTCACTTTCAACGGGTGTAAAGGCGTAGTAATCCCGATTGGTGTCGTATTGCCACTGCCCGGAAAAACGTACGACAATCAGGTGATCTGCCGCCCAGACGCTGGGAGGATTGCCGGCAAAGCGTTCATGTAAATCCTGCTCGCTATACATGATATAGCCGGTACCGGTAGCACCGTCCTGGCCTGAAATCCCTCTTTTGAGATCTCCCAGCAGCAAAATCGCCGGCTCACTTTCGGTAACGATCCAGGCAAAGGTTTCGCTATCCGTGGCCCCGTCCGCGTCGCTTACCGTTACCGTTACGGTATAGCTGCCGGCGGTATGGGCCGTGCCTGAAAGGATGGCGCCGGAAAGTGTGAGGCCATCGGGCAAACCCGAGGCGGTATAGGTTAGCGGATCGCCATCGGCATCGCTGGCACTCAGTGTCATACTGACCACATCATGCAACTCATTGGCCTGGTCACCAATGGCATTAAGCACCGGTGGCCAGTTATCCGCTTCAAAAACAAGGGCCACTTCCGTTCCTTCCACATAGAATTCGCCCATATCAGGGCTCCCATTCCACACATTGGGCGTGATGACCAGGTCGCCGGAGGTATAGCCGCTACCGATTCCTTCTATCGTGTCTAATGCTCCGACCAGCAACGTGGCCGTGTCGTTGGTGAAGTCCAGCTCAGCCAACAGGCGGTCGGTGGATCGGGGCGTGAAGGCGTAGTAATCGCGGTTGGTGTCATACTCCCACTGACCATTTTTATATCGAACCACGATCAGGTGATCGGCCGCCCAGAAACTGGGTGGAAAGGCCGCAAAGCGGGTCTTCATATTTTCTTCCGAGTACATCATGTACCCGGTACCCGTTGCGCCATCCTGACCGGAAACGCCTCGTTTCAAATCTCCCAGTGGAATGGTTACCGGTTCGTCCGGTGGCTCGACGGGCGCGGACACGACAGCTTCAAAAGGTGCCGCGGGTAACCCCTCGCTGTTGTACAGGTTTGGGTTGATGGGATTATTTTCCCAGGCATAACGAACGAGCACCGGCTCCGGTACGTCATCGTGCCATACAACAATCCGGTCACCCTCGATAGCGGCTTCTCCCCTTACGTAGGTGCCATCTTCCCCCAGGAGGGTAAAGCTGCCCGGCACACCATCTGGATCCGCAACGAATCCGGCGCCTACCTGGTCGTAATGGATACTCACTCGCCCGTCCTCATGGAAGACATCGCCTGTATGGAGTGGGCCGGAATAAATGATATGCTCTCCATACACCATCTTGCGGGCGATCAAAGAGAGCCGGTAGCCAACGGGTTCTTTATCCGCAGGATGGATATTGGTAGGATCACCGACATCAATGGTGATGGCCTGGCCCGTATTGGGAAGTACCCGTACAGCATCTTGACTTGCGCGAAAGAGGGGCCACAGGTGTCCTTGAGGAGGAATCGGACCGGGCACCCCGCCAAAGTTCGGGAGCTGGACCCAGAGAAAGGGGAGATCTCCGAGGCCCCAGATGCTGCGCCAACCCTGAATCAGCGTCTGAAATTGTGAAGCGTAGGCGGTCACATCCGCCAGCGTTGCGTTATTGGATTCACCCTGGTACCACAGGAAGCCTTTAACCGGGAAAGGAAGCAATGGGTGGATCATCGCGTTGTAGGCCATGGTAGGTTGCCGATGAGCCGCGCCGTCGCCAAGTATGACATCTTGTTCGTCGTAGCCCAGCATCCCCTCACTCATCCAGGTCTCGATACGACTGCCTCCGTAGGTAGCATTGATGATTCCAATGGGTACATCAACATGTTCGCGAAGATGTTTTGCAAAAAAGTAACCGACCGCGCTAAAGTTACCTACGAAACTGGGTGTCGCCTCAGTCCAGGAACTGCTAGCCGGCAATGCACTCTTGGGCTCGCTATTTAGCGAACTCGAGACCTTGAACTGACGAATCCGCGGGTCATTGGCGGCAGCAATCACGTCAGAAGCGATCGGGAGCTGGCTGACTTTCCACTCCATGTTGGACTGCCCCGAGGCGAGCCATACGTCGCCGATGTACATATCTGTTAGCGTAATCGTTTCCGCTAACGAGGCAATCACCATGGTGTAAGGTCCGCCGGCATTCATAGCCTGACAATCAACCCGCCAGTTGCCATCGGCTTCCGCGACGGTCGTCTCGCTGATTCCGTTCAACGAGACCGTGACGCTAGCCCCGGCCAGGGCCGTGCCCCAGACGGGAAAAACCACATCACGCTGCAGCACAGCCCCGGATGTAAAAATAGGGGGAAGTAGCAGTGGGGCACTGACAGCCTGTGCGACCTCGCCTGAACGATCAGCCACCCCAAGAGCCGTTGATCGACGCAACGCCAGATCATCCGGGTTGTGATTGACGGGATAGGCTTGAGCGGGGAGCCCGAATAAAACAACCAGGATAAGGGTACTCATCCAGGTTAGTGAGCTGCTCATATATAAATCAGGCAAAAGGGACAGGCTGCCCCGTGACCAGATGGTATGGGTAATGCAAGAGAGGAAGGGAGACTTGAAATGACACTTTGGGATCAGCAATGAAGCTAGCCAAACGTGCGATAGTCATGGAGGGGGAATGGATGAACCTCCATTCATTTTTGGCGCTTACTGCTACACTTCTCCGCTTCAATCTCGGAATGACGGGGTGCATGTTCACGGGTCACGGCGTCTCTGCGACAATACGTCCGGCGCCGAGCCGGCCACGTTGTCCATGCGAGGTGCGACCTGAAATGGGGGGTGCCCGAAGTCAGACGCCCCGCGGGTTAGCCCAAAGTTAACGGATCATCCCCGCCCATTTCGAGTTTTCAGCCCTGCCCTTTTCGGCCCGTTCCAGAGCCAACTTGCGACCTGGAACCTGCCAACTTGCAACCTATCATGATCCAGCTTCAAAACATAGACCTCGCCTTCGGCGGCCGGCAGATATTCGACCGGTTGACGTGGACCGTCAAGCCCGGCCAGTCCATCGGACTCATTGGGCCCAACGGCGCCGGCAAGTCGACACTGCTGCGCGCGATCGCCGGCAGCCAGCCGATCGATGGCGGCGAGGTGACCATGGGCGGCACCACCACCGTTGGCTTCCTCGAGCAGGACATCCAGGAAGCCCCCACGGACCGGACGATCAAGGAGGAGGGCATGCTCGCCTTCGCTGAAATCTTGAAACTCCAGGCCGACGAGGAGCGGATCGCCCACGAGTTGGACCGGCACCCGGACCACGAGTCGCCGGCCTACCTGAAGCTCCTCCACGCACTCGACGACGCCCACGCCCGTCTCGCCGGCTTCGAGTCGCACCGGATCTCGGACCGGACGGAGTCCGTCCTGGCCGGCCTCGGCTTCGAACCCGAGGACATGGACCGCCCGCTGCAGACCTTCTCCGGCGGCTGGCGCATGCGCGTCGCCCTGGCCAAGCTGCTCCTCCGCCAGCCCGACTTCCTCCTGCTCGACGAGCCCACGAACCACCTGGACATCGACAGCATCGCCTGGCTCGAAGAGTACCTGAAGGCCTACCCTGGCACGGTGGTCATCGTCTCGCACGACCGGTACTTCCTCGACCGGATGGTCCGCACCACGGCCGAACTCATCCGGGGAAAGATCATCGAATACGCCGGCAACTACACGTTTTACCTCAAGGATCGCATCCTCCAGCGCGACATCCAGCGCGCGGCCTTCGAAAATCAGCAGAAGCAGATCGCCGAAGCCGAGCGCTTCATCACGCGCTTCAAGGCCAAAGCCACGAAGGCGAAACAGGCGCAGTCCCGCGTGAAGATGCTCGACAAGCTCGAGCGCGTCCCGCCGCCGCCCGACGAAGAAGCCGGCATCCACTTCCGCTTCCCAGAGCCCAAGGCGTCGGGGCGCGTCGTCCTCGAATTGACGGACTTCTCCAAGACGTACGAGACCGCGGAAGGGCGCATCGAGGTCTTCAAGAATGCCCGGGGCATGACCATCGAGCGCGGCGACAAAATCGCGCTGACGGGTAAAAACGGGGCGGGTAAATCCACCCTCGCCCGTATCCTCAACGGAACCGAAGACTTCGACGGCACCCGCAAGCTGGGCTTCCAGGTCGAGATGACCTACTTCGCCCAGCACCAGGCGGACACACTCAATCCGAATTACACGGTCCTTGAATCGATGCACGAGGTAGGGCGTGGCCATACGGAGACTGAGCTGCGCTCCGTCCTCGGCGCGTTCCTGTTTTCGGGCGACGATGTCTTCAAGTATACGAAGGTGCTCTCGGGAGGTGAAAAAAGCCGCGTCGCCCTGGCTAGGACCCTGCTCCGGCCGGCGAACTTCCTCATCCTCGACGAGCCCACAAACCACCTGGACATCCGCTCGATCAACGTTCTCATCGAGGCGCTCAAGCAGTATTCCGGCACCTTCGTCGTCGTCAGCCACGACCGCCACTTCCTCGACCAGATCGTCAATAAGGTCTGGCGCGTCGAACATGGCGAGGCACGGGAATACCTGGGCAACTACGCCGACTACCTATGGCAGATCGAACACGGCACCGCCGGCCAGGTGGCGCGCCGCGAGGAGACGCAGGCGTTTGTCAAAAATGACTCGGGGGAAGACAAGGGCGTCAAGCGCGCTGGCGGCCCCAAGACGAAGGACCAGAAACGCCTGGAGGCCGAGGAACGCCAGCGCCGCCGCGATGCGGACCGGAATGGCGGCGCGTCGGGAGGCCACTCACCGGCTGCTTCGCCCAAAAAGAACGGATCCAGCCTCTCGCCGCAGCAGCTTCGTTCGGCCCACCGCGATCTTGAATCGCGCATCGAAAGGAAAGAGGCTGAAAAACTGAAGCTGGAAGAAGCCCTCGCCTCCCCGTCACTCTACGACAACGCCGAAAAGGCCCGCACCACTACCATTGCTTATCAGACGATCAAGGACGAACTGGCATCGCTCTACGCATCGTGGGAAGAACTCGCCGAACAACTGACGAGCATCGAATAACGGCGGCCGATTGCTTCACGAAGAGCAGGGGTGTAGCTTAGCGGACATCCCCTACCCCTTCATGTTTGTGGTTTTTTGCCATGCGTTTGCGCTGCCTGCCCTTCTTTGTTGTTCTGGCCGCCTTTTGTGCGCCCCAAGCCGCCCTTGCCCAGCAGGACGATTCCCCCCTCGTCCTGCACCGAATGACCGGAACCATCGTCCTCGATGGATTTAGCGACGAGCCGGACTGGGAGGCCATCGACCCGCTACCGATGGTCCAGTACGAACCCCGGTACGCCGAGCCGGCCACCGAACACACGGAAATCCGGTTCGGCTACGACGACACCTACATCTACGCCTCGCTCCGCGCGTTCGACAAAGACCAGGACGGCATCCGGGCCAATACCCTCTACCGGGACCGCCTCAGCGGCGACGACCACTTCGAGATCCTGCTGGACACGTACAACGACAACGAGACCGGCGTCCTCTTCACGACGACGCCGGCAGGAAACCGACTCGATGGGGCCATCTCGAACGATGCCACAGGCGGCGGCATCTCGACCAGCGGGTGGATGAACCGTAGTTTCAACACCTTCTGGGACGTAAAAACGCAGATAACCCCCGAGGGATGGTTTGCCGAGATGCGCATCCCCTTTTCGAGCCTCCGCTTTGAACCGCAAGACGGCAAGGTAATCATGGGGATGACGGTCCAGCGCAAGGTCGCCCGCCGCAGCGAACGGCTCATCTATCCCGATATCCCCCCAACGGTAAACTGGGCCTTTCTGAAACCCTCGAAGGCGAAGAAGATCGTCATGGAGGACATCACCCCCAGCAATCCGGTGTATATCACGCCCTATGCCCTAGGCGGCAGCGGCATGGTCCAGAACCTCGACGAACCCAGCGCGCGGTACATCGCGCAGAACGATTGGAAGCACGAAGTCGGGATCGACATCAAATACGGGCTGACGAGCAACACCAACCTGGACCTGACCGTCAACACGGACTTCGCCCAGGCCGAGGCCGACGACCAGCAGGTCAATCTCACCCGGTTTTCGTTGTTCTTCCCCGAAAAACGCCAGTTTTTCCAGGAGCGCTCCAGCTTGTTCGACTTCCGAACGGGCGGCCAGAGCCGGCTCTTCCACAGCCGGCGCATCGGCCTCACCGAAGGCGGCGTGCCCGTTCGCATCGTCGGCGGCGCACGCGTCGTCGGCCGCGTGGGCGGCTGGGAATTTGGTTTCCTGGATATGCACACCGCCAAGGCGGATGCCCTGCCGTCGGAGAACTTCGGCGTGCTGCGGGCGCGCCGGCAGGTGATCAACTCGCAATCGTACGCCGGCGTCATGGGCACCTCGCGTATCGGGGTCGATGGCAGCTACAACGTGGCCTACGGCCTCGACGGCCTGATTCGCCTCTTCGGCGATGACTTCCTCAATGTCCAGTGGGCGCAGACGTTCGACAAACGCGACCTCGCCGGCGCCGATGTCACCAGCGGCGGCCGGCTCACGGCCGAGGTCGAACGCCGGCGCCGCGCCGGCTTCGGATACCGGAGCGGCTGGGTGTGGTCCGGCGAGAACTATAACCCGGGCATCGGCTTCATCCAACGGAATGACTTTCTGCTCTCCGATCAGAGCGTCTCGTACACCTGGCTCCCGGGTGAAGCTTCGAAGTTCATCTGGCACACCCTCGCCCTGGGTGGCAACTCCTACCTCCGCAATGCCGACGGCACCGCCGAGTCCGCCGAAGGCACCCTCGCGTGGTCGTTCAGCGACAAACGGCTGTCTAGCGGCCTCATCGAAGGACGCGTCGTGTACGAGGATCTGCTCGTCCCGTTTGTCCTCTCGGAGGATGCCGAGGTGCCGGCCGGCTCGTACACCAATGCCGGCATCTCCATCGAGTACGGGATGCCGCAGACCCAGCTCAAAAAAGTCAGCTTCGCCCTAGACTCCGGCTCATTCTTCGATGGTTGGCGCAACACGATCACGCTGACGCCCACCTGGTACGTCTCCAAATTTCTCGAACTCACGGGGGAATACGAATACAGCCGCATCCGTTTCCCGGACCGCGACCAGGCCCTCGACGTCCACGTCAGCCGGCTTCGCATCGGCACAGCGTTGAATACCATGCTTTCGGCCAACGCCTTCATCCAGTATAACAGCGCGGCCGACCGGTTCTCGACGAACCTACGTCTCCGCTACAACTTCCGCGAGGGGAACGACCTCTGGATCGTGTACGACGAGCAGCTCAATTCGGACCGCAACCGGTTCAGCGACATCGCCGTGTTGCCGGTCTCCGGCGCACGGACGCTGATCGTAAAATACACCTACACGTTCGCCCTCTGAGCCGATTTGCACGACCGGGATCGATGCGGAATGGCCGGCGTATGCCCTGTGGCGCAGCGGCGATGTGATGGATCACGCATGGCCGGCCAGCGGAATGGCGTCGTCGGCGTGTGCCTGTACCACGGCCACATTCCGCGTGCGGCTTACGCGCCGGCCCCTCCTGGCGTGTAGTTTGATCGGCGCCTGATCTTCAGGAATTCGCGCAGCCTGCTCCCTTTGCCGTCCAGCGATTCGGATTCCCCATGATGTCGAACCAGTTCTTTCGCGCGCCGGGCGCGTCGGCCGGCCGGTGGGCCCTTGCGCTCGTCATCGCCGCACTCGCCGCGCTCCCCGCCACCGCTCAGATTTTCAAGATCCCCTACGCCGACACCTCCGCCTCCAACGCCTTCGGCGTCTCCGTAGCCATCGACGGCAACCGCGCGCTCGTGGGCGCCAGCGCCGAAAACGTCTGCGGCGTGAACTCGGGCGCTGTCTTTGTCTTTGAACGCGATTCCGAACTGGAAACCTGGACGCAAGTCGCGCGCCTCGCCCCGCGGGACTGTGTCGAGGGGGATTTCTTCGGGCACGCCCTCTCCATCAGTGGCGACCGCGCGCTGATTACCGCCTCGGGCAACTTCTCGAACCGGAATGCCTCCAACGCCGCGTATGTGTTCGAGCGAGACTCGACGTCGGGCGAGTGGGTCGAAGCCGCCAAAATTGTCGATGAACGGCAGGAGGAAGAGGGATCGTTCGCCGCATCGGTGTCGCTCGATGGCGACCGGGCGCTCATCACGACCTCCGGCGACCCCATCCGCCACCTCTACGCCGGCGCCGCCTACATCTACGAACGCCACCCGGTCTCCGGCCGCTGGATCCGCTCGGCCCGCCTTGCCGGCAGCGGCGGAATCGCCCACGGTGTCTTCGGCGGCAACGCCGTCCTGGATGGCGATGTAGCCGTCGTGACCTCGTCTACCTATTACCGCGCTAAACCGGGCGCCATTTACGTCTTCGAACGCGACGCTGCTACGAACACCTGGAGCGAGGCTCAGCGCATCGGAGGTATAGATGACCTACGAATCTCGGTGGATATCAGCCATGGCCGGATTCTCGTCGGCGAAAGCCGCGCCGGCGATGGCAAATCGGGCGAGGCTACCCTCTACGAAAAAAGCGACGCCGGCGAGTGGGCGCTCGTGCAGACGCTCCGCCCCCGCGTGCCGTATAAAGACGGCGCCTTCGGTACCGAAGTCTCGTTCGACGGCGACAGTGCCCTGATCGCCGGCTACGACGAGCAACTGGGCAAGGACTTCAACATCGACCGCGTCGTGTACGAGTTCCGCCGCAAACCCGACACCGGCGAGTGGACCCAGCGCCGCATCTTCGACGTCGGCGCCGTGGCCTTCGGCTACTCCATCGCCGCCGGCGGTGAATTCGCCGTCATCGGCGAACACTCCGACCAGCAACCCGGCGCCGCCTACGTCGTCCGGCTCAGGTAAGGGTTCAAGGTTTCAGGTTCAAGGCTTAAGGGCATTTCTTTAAACCTTGAACATTGAACATTGAACCCCTCCGCCGATACCCATTCTCACACTGAGACGGTTAGAAACGGCTTATTTTCATCATTTTAGCCCTTTTTACCACGAATTACCCCGGCCGGCACGGGCTTTGAAATTCAGCGACTTACCCACCAGAACCGCGCGGCCCCACCCGCGCCGAGGTCCCACCGCCTCTGCTATCGACTGTACCTCATCCGCTTTTTTAGCCACCGTAATGGTCCCCCCGGCGCATGAGACGATTCATCTATATCCCGTTCCTGCTGATTCTCCTTTTTTTGTCTAACCCCTTTTCCCGCGTTACAACCACGCACTCGGTTGTATCCGATTCGCTGGCTTTCACCGTCATCGTGGACTCGTCGGCCCTGTACGCCGCCCTGACCGATTCACTCCACGAGGCCCTCTGGGCCGGCGATTCGAGCGCCGTGGCCCAACTCCTGGCCAGTGGCGCCCGGCCGGACAGCATCGGTGCTCTCGACAATTTTACCCCCCTCCACCGCGCGGTCGAGGCGAACCGCCCGGACCTCGTCCGACTGCTCCTGGAGGCCTCGGCTAACCCGAATGTGATGTCGCGAAATGCCGACGGCAACGACCTCACGCCCCTCCATATGGCCGCAGAGCAGGGCTCGGCCGCGATGGTCTCGGACCTGCTGGCCGCCGGCGCCCGGCCGGATACGTCAACCGTGTTTCGCGAAACGCCGCTCCACGGTGTGCGCTGGATGATGGACGAGCCGGCCATCGCCGCGCTCCTGCTCCGCCAGGGGGCCGATCCGAACGCGCAGACCGTTTTTGGCGCCACCCCGCTGCACCATGCCGCCCTGTTGGGAACGTCCCGGCTGACGCGGGTCCTGCTCGTCAACGGCGCCGACCCGGACCTCGTCAACCGCAAGGGCCAGTCGCCCCTTCACATCGCCGCAAAAGCCGGCTACACTGGCGTCGTAGCGCTGCTGCTGGACGCCGGCGGCGACCCGGACCAGCGCGACTTCAGCGGTCAGACGCCCCTGGCGCTCGCCACCGCCGGCGATTACCCGGACATCGTCCGTCTCCTCCTCGTCCATGGCGCGAGCCCGGCGCCGGAAGAACTCGCTGCGTCGGCGGCCGCGCATTGAAAGTGTCGACGATCGGCTGTAGAATGAGCCGTCTGCTCATTGTCCGCACGCCACCATGCCCGAAAAGGACGCGACAACCGGTGTTACCCATCTGCTCGAAGCCCTCCGCCAGGGCGACCAGGGCGCGCTCGACCGGCTGTTTCCGCTCGTCTACGACCACCTCCACGAACTCGCGCACGGTCAGCGTCGGCACTGGCTGGGCGATGATACGCTCAATACAACGGCGCTCGTGCACGAGGCCTACCTGAAGCTGGTCGACGGGGCGCCGGCCGGCTGGAATGGACGAGCCCACTTCTACGGCATCGCGGCGATCGCCATGCGCCACATCCTGATCAATTACGCCAAAAAACGCCGACGTAAAAAACGTGGCGGCGATCAGATCAAACTCTCACTCGACGAAGAGCGGCTTGTGGCCTCGGGTCTGATGGACCTCTCTCCGGAACATGCCGACGACCTGGTGCTGCTGGATGACGCCATGAAACGCCTCGAAGCCATCAGCGCCCGTCAGGTGCGGATCGTCGAATGTCGGTTCTTTGGGGGGATGAGCGTCGTGGAGACGGCCGAGGCGTTGCGCCTGTCGCCGGCCACCGTCAAGCGCGGCTGGGCCATGGCGCAGGCGTGGCTGTATCGGGAAATGAAAGAAGCCGCGTGAGGCCGCTCAGGTTGCCGTGAGCTTATCGACCGTGTCTAGAAGTTCGACGATCGAGAAGGGCTTTCGCAGGAATCCGTCGAAGCCGGCGCGGTGCAGGGCGTCTTCCTCGGTGAACCCGTCCGTGTTGTAGGCGATGGCGATGGCCGGCGTCTCGAGGTACTGCGGCATGCTGCGCAGCCGGTGGAGCAGTTCGAGGCCGCTTAATTCACCTTCAAGGTGGACGTCCAGGAGCAGTAGATCAAACGTCACCAACCGCGCCTGCTCCATAGCGGACGACATCGTCGTGGCGATCGTCAGGGTATAATATGGCTGTAAGAGCGAGCGGACGATGCGATGGACTTCGGGATTGGCCTCGGCGACCAGCAGGCGCGGGCCGGCGGGTTCTTCGGGTGATACGGGTGCGGGAGGCGGAGCGGGGCGCTCCACCGATTGTTCCGCTGCGCGTGAAACATCCACTCGAGCCGACGTGTGATTGGTGGACGCGGCCACGGTCATGACCGGACGCGTAATCATCGGTTGCCGGCGCCCTACTTTTTCCGGTAGTGCGTCGCCGGTCACAGGGGGAAACACTTCTTCCGCGAGCGGGAAGCCCATCGTGAACTCGATCCCTCGGTGCGGCAGGTCCTCGATCGTGAGCACCCCCTTGAGCAACTCCACCAGCCGTTTGGCCAGCGATAGCTCCAGGCCGGCCGAACGCAGCAGCGTGGGCTCGCCGGCGCCCTGTTTCCGGTAGTTATCGGCCAGGTTCGACAGCATCGCCGCGGGCAGGACGGGCCCGAGGTCCTTGATCCGCACCACCCCGAGGTCCTCGTCCGCGTTGATCTCGATGCCGATCATACCTGTCCTCGTGAAGGGCAGGAGGTTGCGGATCAGGTTCTCCAGGATCCGGTGGAGCATCAGCTCGTCCGTCAACACCATGACATCGTGCAGGCGCACGTCGACACTGAACTGCGGTCCGCCATCGGAGGTGAGGGGCTGGAGGAGATCCAGCGTCCGCGCGGTCACTTTTTCGAGCAGCACTTTGTGATGCGAGATCGACGCCGGCATCGTACGCACACAGGAGAAGTCCAGCACGGACTGGATGGCCAGGTGGAGCTGCTGGCCGGCGTGGTGCATGAGCGCCTTGAGGTCCTCGTGGCTGATGCCGGACGCATACTCGACCAGCGCGTCCGCGATCCGGACGTTGTCCGACAGCACGGTGGTATTGTCGGCGCGCCGGCAGACCTGGAGGGCCGAGGAGAGATCGGACAGATCGACGGCTTCCTGAACGGCGCGGGAGAACTGCGACTCGACGGTTTTCAGCGCCGAGATATCGATGGCGGTGCAGACGTAGCCCTCGAACGCGCCGGCGGCGTCGGTCATCGGCACGCAGGTCTCCTGCATCCACCGTTCCACGCCATCGTGCCGCCGATAGCGGTAGACGATCTGCATCGGCTCCGCGTGTTCGAAGCGCTCGTTGTAATAGGCCAGGTACCGATTAAAATCCGTCCGGACGATGCCGTTGCTCCAGCCGGCGCCGGCGAGTTGCTCGAAGGGCATGCCGGTGAAATCCCGCACCTTTTTGTTGACATACGTGCACATCCGGTCCTTGTCCAGGATCCAGATGAGGAACGGCAACGGATCGGTCAGCGGGCGCACGTCCGTCTTCGGGCGCGCCGGCGCTTCGGGCCGGCGCGCCGGGGCCATCTCGCGCAGCACGGCATAATAGACACCGTGCTCCTTGCTGGGCGTGGCGTCGATCGTCAGCCTGACGTACGAGCCGTCCTTTTTGCGGTGCCTGAACCCGTACCGCGCCACGGCCTGGTCATGTTCCAGCTTCTCGAACTGGCCGAGCATCCCTTTGTGGTCCTCGGCATGTAGAAATTCCAGCAACGACCGATCCTCCAGTTCATCCGGCAAGAAGCCCAGTTTGTCTTCGAAGAGCGGACTCACGCGACGATACAGGCCGTCCACCCCGATCAAACACAACATCTCCCCGGAGACGCCGAACAGGTACTCCACCACGTCCTCCGCAAGTGAAAGAGCTTCTTCGGACTGCGCGTGCGTCTCCTCGAACTCGACGATCAGCGATTGGAGCTTTTCGATTTCCTCATCCCGCGAGGCCAGCGCCGCGTCGATGTCGTCCTGGCTGGTGGAATCCGAGCGTAACTTTTCCTGTGCGATCGTCAGCGCTTCTTCGGATTCGCGCCATGAGGACTCGACCTTCCGGAGCGCCGTCTCCGCCTCTTTTCGGCGGGTGATGTCGATGATCTCCGCGGCGAAACTCGTCACCTTGTCGTTGGAATCGTGCACCGCGGAGACACTGAACAGGCCCCACAGCTCCCTGCCGTTTTTGTGGGTAAAACGCTTCTCTTGCTGGAAGAAATCGATCTCCCCGACGATCATTTCGCGGGCGTAGACATCTTCCATGGACCGGTCGTCTTCGTGCATGAGTTGCTCGAGGGGCATGCGCTTCAACTCCTCGAGGCTATACCCTACCCACTGTGCGAGGGCGACGTTGGCGTCCAGGATGATTTTATTGGGGATGATGAGCGCCTTGGCGACGGCCGCGTTGTGGAAGATCGTCGTGTAGCGGAAGTATTTCTCATCGGATTCCATCTCGGACACCTTACGGTCCGTGATGTCCTGGATGGTGCCGACGATCATCTGGATGCGGCCGCGAGCGTCGAGCGCGGGCCGGCCGCGATTGTAGATCCACCGCACCGAGTTGTCCGGCAGGACGATGCGATACTCTACCGTATAGGCCTTCTGCTCGGCCATGCCGAACTGGATCGACTGCTGGAGGCGATGGATGTCGTCCGTGTGGCAACGCTCCAAGAACTCGTGCATGGACGGAGCCTTCGGCATGATCGGGTAGCCGTAGATGGCGAATACGCCCATCGACCAGATCATCTCCTGCGTCCCGGGGTGGTATTCCCAGAAACCGAAGCGCCCCAGTTCTTCGGCTTCTGTCAGCCGGATCTTGACCTCGTCGATCTGGTCGACCATCTGCTTGAGGCCTTCCGTTCGTTTCTCGACGACGGAGGTGAGGTGCACTTGCTGCCGGCGCATCTCCACCTCCAGCTCCGCCTGGCGATGCGTCAACAGCGTGACCGCGCCGATGGCGAAGACCGACATGAGGCGGTTCACCAGCCCGAAATAACCCTCCGAGGAGTCCGCGGTGAAGTCTGCCGTAAAAAAGAACCCCAGCATGGCCGCGACGCTGCAGGCGATACCGAACGGGCGCACCTGATCCGGCTTGATCATCCACAGGATGATTACCATGCCGATGATGTACAGCCAGCCGCCGGCATCCCCGAGCGGCAGGAGCAGCTCGGCCACGAAGATCACCAGAACGATAAAACCGCCTATCCACACGAACAGGCCGTCGTTTTTTTCATCCTGTTTCATGATCTCCCACCAGGGGTATCACGCACAACGTGTATCACTCGCATGGCAAGGACTGGAGTGCCAGGGGAAGCATCCGTACAGGAGACGGCAAACAAAACGAGAGGTTTGCCGACTAACAGAGCAGGCGTATCGCGCGTTCGCTCGATCGAGGGAACACAACGACGAGATAGCAGGGGCTGGCCGGGGCGGCAACTATGAAAAGGTGTAGATAGCACGCGCATGAGGGGGTGATGATCCGTTCCAGAAGGTCGCGTACGGGACGCATCTCCAAACCCGGAACGCCTTCACGAGGAACGAGGGTCTTGGTAGGCCCTCGACCGACTCGGAACTAAAACGGCGTCAAACAGCCGGCCGAATCATCCTACCGGCGCATGAATTGTGCCGAGCGTCGCCAGAAGAATGCAACGCCCGTCAGGTTACTGTTCGCAACACCTGGCCCCATCCACGGAAGCGGACATCCTGTCCGCCCCGCCGGCGTTTTCTGCCGCGAAGCGAGTTACAGGTTGGCAGGTTGCAGGTTGGCACCTTTAACCTGCAACCTGCCAACCTGTAACCTTAAACCTTTCTACCCCCAGTCCGTCGTATCGCCGTCGACCAGGCGCCACATATACCAGCTGGCGACGCTCCGATGGGGTCGCCAGCGTTCGGCATAGGCTTCGAGCGCACGCGGCGGCGGCAGTTCTTCGTATCCGCCGAGGCGCTGAAATCCTTTACGGACGCCGAGGTCGGTGGAAGGCAGCACATCGCGCCGGCCGAGGTTAAAGATGAGCAGCATCTCGACGGTCCAGCGCCCCACCCCGCGGACGGCGCTGAGCCGGGCGACGATCTCATCGTCTGGCAGGTTGTGCAACGCGGCCATCCGCGGCACGGTGCCATCGAGGGTCTTCCGGGCCAGATCCTGGATCGCCGCCAGCTTATTGCGCGAGAGGCCGGCGCCGCGCAGCGCCTCCTCGGGCAACGCCAGTACGGAGTCGGCTGTCAACACCCCCTCCGGCGCGAGTCCGAGCACGCGCCGGTGGATCGTGCCGGCGGCACGCCCCGACAACTGCTGGTACACAATGGTCTTGAGCAGGGCATGAAACGGATCGTCGATCGGCTCGATGACCAGTGTACATGCCCCCAGCCGGCGAATCACCGCCGCCAGCGCGACGTCCGATTCGGACAGGGCGCGGACGGCGGCGGTGAGGTCGTACGAATGGCTCATCGGTGATCAGCGCGTGGCGGGCAGCGCACCGCTGGACATCAGAAAGAGCGGGCTCTGCATGAAGGCGTCGAATTTCGGACGGAGGCGCTCGGTATTGTAATACAGATCGACATCCACCACCTTCTTCGTGCCCTCGATCACATCGATGGGGACGTTGCCGTAACATCCTTCACGGACGCAAACCAGCCGGCCCGAAACGCCCTTCATCACGAGTTCGAGCGCGAGGGTTCCGTATGCCATCGGCACGATCGAGTCCAGCGCGTCCGGATTGCCCGAGCGCACCATGTAGCCGAGGCGCTGATTGATCACGTCGATCCGCCGGCCGTTGTTGTATTTGGCGGAGAGGTTCTTGAGGGCACTCGCCACCTTGTCGCCAATGCCGCCCAACTTCTTGTGCCCGTACTGATCGGCCTCCTCTCCGAGGTACGACATCTCATCATCCCCCTTGATGCGGGCGCCTTCCGATACCAGCACCACCGAATACCGGCTCGGGTTGCGATTCCGGTCGTAGACCATCAGCTCGGCCAGGTTCTCCATGTCGAAGTCGTGCTCCGGGATGACGCAGCGGTTGGCGGCGCCAGCCATCGTTGGCAGCACGGCCGTGAAGCCGGCGTACCGCCCGAAGACCTCGATCACCAGAAACCGTTCGTGCGAGCCAGCAGAGGTGCGGAGCGCGTGCGTGAGCTCGATGGTGCGCGTGACACAGGTGCCGAAGCCGATGCAATAGTCCGTGCCCGGCACATCGTTGTCCATCGTCTTCGGAATCGCTACCACCTTCACACCCTGATTGTGCAGCCGGTGGCCGTAGCTCAGCGTGTCGTCCCCCCCGATCGGGATCAGGAAGTCGATACCCAGGAACTCGAGGTGGTTCAGCACCGCCGGCGTCACGTCGTTAACGTCGTCAGTGTAGGTGTCGCGCAGATGCGCCGGCACCGCCCCTTTCGGCAACGTGCTCGGGCGCGTGCGCGAACTGTGGAGGAACGTGCCGCCGGTACGGCCGGCGCGGTTCACGATGTCCTCCGTCAATTCCATCACGTTAGCGCTGTTGTCGGCGTGTTTATCGGGCACCACGTCCACGAGACCCGCCCAACCGCGCCGGATGCCAATCACCCGATACCCCTCGCGTAGCGCGCGGATCGTAACCCCACGGATCGCCGGGTTGAGCCCCGGCACATCGCCACCACCTGTCAAAATACCAATCGTCCCTTTGTAACCTGCCATGACTTCATACCTCTTGATTGCAAGATACGGTCTGCCCTTGATTCCCTCCGACGCCCGGCTACCTGGCCGGCCTCTGTCGGAGCCTGGATACCTTCGTTACGAAGTGCGGCCCTGGAGGAAGTAACGGCCGTGGTTCAAGCAGAATCGCGGGACCTTTCCTCCAGAATATCACCCCTTCGGGAATGTAGGACCGGGAACGATGAAGATGGCATTAAATTCGAAGACCCCCCGTGGCCCCCGGCAGATCCGGGCCTGCCTGCGCAAAGAAGTAGCTAATTCGCAGACGCCCTCACTGAAAGCACGGGCCGGCCGGTAGGCCGGACACAAGATTGTCGTATATTGCCGGGCATTTGTACCACCCTCACGCCGTTGGCCGCCATGGAGACGCCCGCGCTACAAGCTATTGCCGTAGAAGGCGCATTGCGCACCAAAGAGCGCCCACTCATCCTCCGATCGGAGCATAATATGCTGCGCATCGGCATCCCGCGGGAGGTGTCGAATGAAGAGCGCCGGGTGGCGCTTACGCCGGGCGGCGTACAGACGCTGGTGTCCAACGGGCACCAGGTATATATCGAAAAAAACGCCGGCACCCTCGCCCACTTCAGAGACAAGGAATACGCCGATGCCGGGGCCGAAGTCGTAACGTCGCCGGCCGACCTCTACAGCGCCTGCAACCTGATTGTCAAGGTGGGCCCGCCCACCACGCCCGAGCTGGATCTCCTCCAGGAGAAACAGATCCTGTTCTCGGCCCTCCACCTGGGGAGCGCCACGGCGGAGATTCTGCGCCGGCTCACGGACCTGAGCGTGACGGGTATCGGATTCGAGTTCATTCGAGACTCGGACGACACCTACCCCATCGTCCGCATGATGCACGAAATCATGGGGTCGATGTCCGTCCAGATCGCCGCCCGCTATCTGGAAAGCAGCGAAGGCGGCCAGGGCATCATGCTCGGAGGGATCTCGGGCGTCCCGCCATCGACGGTCGTCATCATGGGCGCCGGCACCATCGGGGAATACGCCGCACGCACGGCGCTCGGGTACGGGGCACAGGTGATCGTGCTGGATAACGACCTCGGGGCGCTCCGGTCGGTCGAGTACTTCCTGAACCGACGCGTCTTCACGGCGATGGCGTCCGAACAGTACGTGCTCGAGTCCGTCCGCAAAGCCGATGTCGTCATCGGCGCGGCCATGACGTCCGGCCAGCGCGCGCCACTCATGGTTACCGAAGAGATGGTGCAAAAGATGAAGCCCGGGTCGGTGATCGTGGATGTGGTGATCGATCAGGGCGGATGTATCGAGACAAGCCGGCCCACCACGCACTCGGAGCCGACGTTCCGGAAGTACGACGTCATCCACTACTGCGTCCCCAACATGCCGTCGAACGCCGCCCGCACCGCCACATACGCACTCACGAACGTCCTCGTCCCCTACCTCATCCAGATCGGCGAAGTCGGGAATATGAACGAGGCCCTGTGGCGCAATGTCGGCCTCCGCAACGGCACCTACGCCTACCGCCGCTATATCACCAAAAAAAGCCTCTCCTCGATGTTCAGCATCCCGCACCGGGACATCGAGCTGCTGATCGCGTCAGGAATCTGAGGAGTAGCGAATCCTTGATTAGCGATTAGCGAATAAGCGATTAGCGAATAAGCGATTAGCGATTAAGCGATTAGCGATTAATGCGAATCAGGAGTTGAGACTGTATCATTTAAACGAATCTGACGGGCAATCCCCATTTTCTTCGTCTTCCCCAACTCGATTGGGGATCCATAGGTGGCTGATCGCATGCAGCCGGGCCTTATGGTGGCTGCAGGAAAACAGGAGCACCAACCTGGCTGCGTTTCGGGTACCACGGGCGTGCTACTATCGCCTTTAAAGACGCCTATGCTGCATTCTCATGCTTCCATGGATCCCCAATCAAGTTGGGGAGGACGACCATGGAGCGTGCGGCGGAAACCAGTATGCGTCGTGTTTGAACTCCTGATTCGCATGATTAGCGAATAATCGATTAGCGATTAGCGAATAATCGATTAGCGAATAATGATGGGGCGACACCGAATCCATCGCTATTCGTTTATTGGCTAATCGCGAATCGCTAATCCGTATCTTGTCCTCGCCGATTCACCAGCCCGTATGCCCGATGACGCCGACTCGCCACGCTTTCGCCTTCCTCCTATTCCTCGTCCTCCCCGCCGGCGCGCAGGACATGTCCTTCGAGGAATACGAGCCCCGCTCGACGCTCGTCGTCCCCGAACACCCCGTCACCCGAGCGAAATTTCCCTTTATCGACATCCACGCGCACCAGAACCGGGCATCGGAGATGAACGCCGGCCAGGCGGGCGAACTGATCGAGGCCATGGACGCGTTGAACATGGCCGTGATGGTCAACCTGAGCGGCGGCAGTGGGGATCGGCTTAAACATGCGATCGCCAACCTGGAAGGCCGGCACCCGGGCCGCTTTGCGCACTTCGCGAACATCAACTTCGACGCCATCGACGACCCGGACTTTGGCGTCAAGGCGGCCGCCCAGCTCGAGGCGGACGTCCGCGCCGGCGCCCGAGGGCTTAAGATCTTCAAGAACCTGGGGATGTTTGTCAAATACGCCAACGGCGAGCGGGTGAAAACCGACGACCCGCGGCTCGATCCCATCTGGGCGAAGTGTGGCGAGCTGGGCATCCCGGTGCTGATCCATGTCGGCGAGCCGGCGCCGTTTTACGAACCTCAGGACCAGTTCAACGAACGCTGGCTGGAGCTCAAGGAATTCCCGAACCGCAAACGTCCGCCGGAGGAGTTTCCGACCTGGGAAGTCCAGATGGCCGAGCAACACAACGTCTTTCGCAAACACCCCGGCACGACCTTCATCAACGCGCATCTCGGGTGGATGGGGAACGACCTGGACCGCCTCGGCCGGCTGATGGATGAGCTTCCCAACATGGTCACCGAACTCGGCGCCGTGATCGCGGAACTGGGCCGGCAACCGCGCCACGCCCGGGAATTCCTCATCAAATACCAGGACCGCGTCCTCATGGGCAAGGACTCCTGGGCGCCGGAAGAGTACCACGTCTACTTCCGGGTCTTCGAGACGGCCGACGAATACTTCCCCTACTACCGCAAACGCCACGCGTTCTGGTCGATGTACGGGCTGGATTTGCCCGACGAAACGCTGCGCCACATCTACTACAAAAACGCCCTCCGCATCGTCCCGGGGTTGGATGCGTCGCTGTTTCCCGCGGAGTGACCGGACCGTGATTACCGTTATCTCCCATATCGCCCGTCGCCTGTCGCAATTCCCTTCGGTGGAGGCGGTAATCCTGTTTGGCTCCCGCGCCCGCTGAGATCACCTGGAGCGGTCGGATATTGACCTGGCCATCGTATGCCCCGCGCGACGCCGGTCGAGTGGAGCCGGCTCATCGAAGCCGCTGATGAAGCTCCTACGCTGCTGCGTATTGATCGGGTATGGTATTGCCACTTTCTCGTACGAGAACCCCGACGACAACGACTGCTGAATGTACCCGGGTTGTCTGACACGTTGAATCTGCGGAGTATCCGTTCCGGGTTCCGTGTTCAATGCTCCGGGCAGGCAATCCCGAATCGAGCGATTACTCGGAACTCCGAACACGGAACTCAACGACGTCATTCGGCAAATTCAAGTTGAGGGTCTACTAAGTATCATCACGGTAAATCCGTTGAATGCCTGCGACGACCGTTCAAGGTTAGAGGCTGAGGGAAGCCACATTAAACCTTGAGAAACTGTTTAGATTTGCGTATTGCATAAGGAGCAAGTCATCCCCGCGCAGGCGGGGACCCAGAAAAATGCCAGTCTGATGGCTGGATTACTTCGTAAGTCGCTTCGCTCGTTTCCCGCCTTCGCGGGAGCCTGCCCCCGGCTTTGACCGGGGGATGACGATGCCCTGGATTGTAGAAATCTCAACAGTTTGTGAACCCTTAACCTGAAACCACTCACGATAATCCGACAGGATTTACGTGAATGTACTTAGCGTTCCCTCTCACACGCAATTTCTCGTAACACGCGATAATCGACGTTGAACTAAACAACCACTATGGCTGAACCTGTCGCACACGCCGAACTCACCCACCCGGGCACGCTGCTCCTGAAGGATTATCTGGAGCCGCTTGGGATTAGCCAGAACAAACTGGCGGAAGTGATGGGTGTACCCGCCGGCCGCATCAGCGAGATAGTGAATGGAAAACGTGCCATCTCCCCGGAAACCTCGATGCGCCTGGGGAGAGCACTGGGGATGTCGGACTGCTTCTGGTTTAATCTCCAGTCCGACTACGATTTCCGGATGGCCAAAAATCTGGCGGTAGAGATGGAGCAGATCAAACCGATCATACCCGTCGACAAAGGCTGACCCTGGGACCATTCTGGCACCCCGCTTGTAGGCGAATTCCCCGGCCCCACGCCATCCATAAGCCAGTATCCCGACGATGAAATCTCGCCTCGCCGCGCTCCTTCTCTTTGCCTTTGTGAGTCCTGCTCTCGCTCAGACCACCGTCGAGCGCGCCTTCCCGAATCTGTCGTTCGACCGCCCGGTCGACCTCCAGCACGCCGGCGACGGCTCCAACCGGCTCTTCGTCCTCGAACAACACCAGGGCCGCGTCCGAGTCTTCCAGGACGACCAGGCCGCCACCGAGGCCGGCGTGTTTCTGGACCTCAACGGGCGCGTCAATACCGGAAACGAAGAAGGCTTGCTCGGCATCGCCTTTCATCCGGACTACGAGACCAACGGCCACTTCTTCGTCTATTACTCGGCCTCCAACCCCCGCCGTTCGGTCGTCTCGCGGTGGACGGTTTCTTCTGATCCCGATTCCGCAGACGCCGCAAGCGAACTCGTCATCATCGAAATCCCCCAACCCTACAGCAACCACAACGGCGGGCAGATTCTCTTCGGGCCGGATGGCTACCTCTACATCGGACTCGGCGACGGTGGCGACGGTGGCGACCCGCAGGACTACGCCCAGAACCCGCGTTCCCTCCTCGGCTCCATCCTCCGGATCGATGTCGACACCTCGACGGAGGCCGAACGGTACCGGGTCCCCGCCGACAACCCTTTTGCCGGGCACGCCGAATTCAAACACGAGATCTTCGCGATCGGCGTCCGCAACCCCTGGCGGATGAGCTTCGACACCGTGACGGGCTGGCTGTGGGCCGGCGACGTAGGCCAGGGCCGATTGGAAGAAATCGACGTCATCGAAAAGGGGAAACACTACGGCTGGGATCTCAAGGAAGGCACGCTGGACCACGAGCCGGAGTCGATGGTGCCGGCCGACTCGCTCACGCCGCCCGTGTGGGAATACGGGCGCGACCTCGGGAATTCCGTTACGGGAGGCCATGTTTACCGCGGGTCCCGGAATCCCGAGCTGATGGGGCGGTATATCTTTGCCGACTTCGCTTCCCGCCGCATCTGGGCGCTGACGTACGACGGGACGGCGCCGGCGGTGGTCGACCCTCTTCTGACGGCCGACTTCAACATCCCCGCTTTTGGCGTCTCGGAGGCCGGCGAGTTCTACATCATCGGGTTCGACGGCCAGATCCACCGCTTCGTGGCCTCCGAAGGCACGGGCGTCGAGCCCGGCGAGCAGCCGGCGGGTTTCGCGCTGGAGGCCATCTACCCGAACCCGTTCACCGACCGGATGACGATCCCCTTCCGCATAGATGAGTCGGCCCGGGTGTCCCTCGCCGTCTACGACCTCCTGGGCCGCGACATACGATCGATCCTGGACGCCTCGCTCCCCGCCGGTACCCATTCGGCTGAGTGGGACGGCACCGATGCCGCCGGCCGGCGGGTGTCCGAGGGGGCGTATGTCGTCCGCCTGCGCGTGGATGGAGCCGCCGTGGAGAGTCGGGTGAGCATTCGGAGGTGACACGCGCTCTCAAGCCGCACGTGACTTTTGTTTCCAACCGATATGAGCTACGCCGCAAATCGCTCCACCTTAATGTTATCTTCCACGTGCGCCAGATCGTACGCGTTCTGAAGCCGCAACCACATTTCTGGCGTGCTACCGAACGCCATTGAAAGCCGAACCGCCATGTCGGGCGAGACGCCGTTTTTCCCATTAATCAAGCGCGACAACGTGTTGCGCGTAACCCCGAGGCCGCGAGCCACTTCTGATATGGATAAGCCGAGCGGCTTGATACAATCTTCGAGGAGGTACTCACCGGGATGCGGCGGATGCGTGCTAGTCATAGGTAACTCCCTTAATGGTAATCAACCAGGTCGATGTCGGTAATATCGGCGCCATCGAACCTAAAAACGAGCCTCCAGTTGCCGGAAACAGTCAGCGAGAAATACCCCTGATAGTCTCCCTTTAGCGGATGTATCCGCCAACCTGGAAAGTTAAGATCTGCAGGCAATCGCGCCAGGTCAAGCGCATGAAGCATGCGGCTCAGCCTGGATAACTGGTCTGGATTCAGGCGTCTTGCATCGCCTTTCCACCAGAACGCGCTAGGGTGTGTCGACAATCAACGAGGCAGGCGTCTTTCCGCCGATTTCGCGCAGCTCGTCGTTCCTTTTCTCGCGAGATGCGCTGCATCGCGCTCGAAAAGCGCCTCGATCTACACGAAATCCATCGAAAACCCGCTCTTCCATGCCGAATGTCAACACACCCTAAGCCCTTTGTGTTTGATACCTTTAATCACTGAGAAGCCCCTTTAATACGGGCCTCAGCTTAGCTTGCAACGTGGTACGTTGCAATATGTTTTAAAGAAGTTGGGGCCATGAAATGGCAAATACTTCTTCAAGCATCCATAAACATTTTTTATGGCGTATGCCCGCGGCAAACAGGAACGCCGGCAAGCATCCCTCTTTTAACGCAGGTCTCTCCCCCACAGCCTCTCCTTTCCTCCCATGGGCTACGCCTCTTGCCTCCGCGGCATTGGTTCCGGCATCGAATACCCTCCCGATACCATCATGAACCTCTGCCCGGTGGATAACCGACCGGTGCAGATCGTGTTGGATGTCGACCGAATCCGTCGGGAAAAGCCTAACGGCGCCTGGTATCACCCGGAACGGAAGGACCTGTGGCGCTTCGGCAGCCTCCTCCCGCTCGACATCGCGGACCCGGACGACGCCCGCCACATCGTCACCCTCGGCGAGGGACACACGCCGCTGTTCGACTACCCGGATCACCCCCTCGCGAAACACGCCGGCTTCCGCCTCCAGGTCAAGGAAGAAGGCCTCGCCTACCCGGGCTTCGGCCGTAACCCAACGCAGAGCTTTAAAGACCGCGGGATGGCCGTCGCGGTGTCGATGGCGCGCAGGCTCGGCCTCAAGAAACTGGCCGTCCCGACGCAGGGCAACGCCGGCGACGCCCTGGCGGAATACGGCCGCGCCGCCGGCCTGGAGGTCGCCATCGTGATGCCGGATGACACGCCGATGCCCATCCTGGGCAAGGTGGCCGCCTACGCACAGATCTACCCCACGGTGCACCTCGAACTCGTCAAGGGCACCATCCGCGAGGCCGGCCTGCGGGTGAAGGAGCGCTACATCCCGGAGGGCTACTTCAGCGTCGCCACCTTCCAGGAGCCGGGGTGGCGGATCGAAGGGAAAAAAACGATGGGGCTGGAGATCGCGGAGCCGAGCGAACCCGGCGGCCGCTGGTCGTTGCCGGACGTGGTCGTCTACCCCACGGGAGGCGGGACGGGCATCCTGGGGATGTGGAAGGCATTTGATGAACTGGAAGCCCTCGGCCTGATCGACGGCAGGAGGCCGCGCATCGTCTCGGTCCAGAGCGACCGCACGGCCCCGCTCGTCCGCGCCTTCGAAGCGGGCCTGCGCGACGCCGCGCCCGTCACGGCCGGCGACACCATTGCCACAGGCATCAACGTCCCCGGCGGCGTGGGACACTTCCGGGTGCTAGAGATCCTCTACGAAAGCCAGGGGCTCGCCCTGGGCGTTGCTGAGGCGGACATTGAATCGGCGCTGCGCCAGACCTACAAGACAAAAGGCTGGTGGATCAGCCCGGAAGGAGCTGCCTGCCTGGCGGCACTTCCTTCCCTTGTCGACCGCGGCGTCATCCGCGCCGGCGACCGCGTCGTTACTTTTAACACGGGGTCGTTCGAAAAGTATCTCCCCAACCTGCGTCACCTCTTGCGGTAACCTCCCCGCCGATCCCAAAATTACGGGCTGTTCTCACCGAAGTACGACCTCGGTACGGCAAAAAGCCGCCCTCGGCCTCGGGCGCCTGTATGAAGTTTTTTCGCATGCTTGAAGAGGGCATATTTCCTGCAAGCAGGCTGTCTTATCCCGGTCGCCCCCTTTCGCACGTTTCCCCCCGGACAGGCCAAGCTCCTCACTGACCTCCGGTGAATGCGGCAAAAAAGCAGAGCCGGATAGAATACAACGGTGTCGAAGCGGGAAGCGCCCGCCTGTGAATCGCTCCTGTTAGCCCGTACCGACGTGAAAAACCGCTCGCTTTATGTACTCGGACTCCTTGCGCTGAGCGCCTGTGCGCCTGAAACGCCGGCCTCCGAGCTGGCCCGCTATCCGTCATACGGCCTCGAAGCCATTGCCGCCTCACCGAATGAGGCTACGGGTCATAGCACCCGCGTCCTCTTTCGCGAACGCCCCATGGCGTCCATTCTGGACGAACTGACCCATCATCAAGAAGCGCTGATCCAGGCTTCGGCGGGTCGTAACGTGGAGCTAGCCGCCTCGATTGAGGCGTTAGTAGCCCGCCTCACCGATGAATTCGAAGGGTCGCTGACCACGTCGTACGACGCCCTTAGCCCCGAGCAGCAGATCGTCTACACGGAAGTGATCTACCTCAACGAAGAACTGCGTCTGCTCGTCGCCCGCGCCCTCACCGGCGCTCTCGCACCCCTAGTGCCATCGCCGGCGAGCCGCTTATCGTAGATTACTGATTTCAGATCACAAATTAACGCACTACAACAGCACACCCGGTCCGCCAGCAGTGTTTCATGATCTGCCCATCATTCGGGGCTGTAGAGAATCGTAATCGTCCCGGCATTTGTGCGCGGGCCACCATCGCGGCCTGGCCCGAAGCGCCAGCGCAGGAGCGAATCGATCACCACCGGCTCGAACGCATCCGTACCTTCGGAAAGCGACTCCAGCCCGACCACATTCCCCTGGGGGTCGACCATCATCCGGAGCTGATAGGAAGCCTGCAGCGATCCCGGATTGTTTGGGAGCGGCGTGTTCAACGCCGCGCGCCCCAGCCCCACCAGCACGTACTTCACCCCTTTCACCAGCTCGCCCGGCGCCGGCCCTTCGAGGCGCGTCGGGGGGATGGATGCCGGATCGACGCTCGGGATCGCCGGATCGATGGCCAGGGCCGGGTTCTGGATAGACGTGATCTTTCTAAAGGTGATCGGTCCAAGTGACACGGCCACCAACACACAGGCCGAAAAGATCAGCGCGCCGCGAAACCCGAACACCTTCACGCGCCGGCGTTGCACCACCGGCGAGCGGTCCGCCTCTCGTACGGGAGGGCGCGCCGTTGCCGGCTCGAGGCTGCCCAGCCGCTGCTTCAATGCCGCCATAAACGCCGCATCCTCGCCGCCGCCGTGGGCGCGGAGTTCAGCCCGTACGTCGGCCGCCGGCATGGCGGCAAGTACATCGAGATCGAGCAGGCCGTCGTCGTGGCGGTTATCCAGCCAGGCGGAGGCGTCGGGGGTCGACGCGTCGTCGGGGGTGCGGTGGGCTCGTTTGGCCATGGGGCTGTCCGTTCCGGAGTAAGTCAGAGTGCGTCTTTTAATCCCAGCGCCCCGCGTTTGAGGCGCTTCTGCGCTTTATTTATTTCAAGCACCGACGTCTTCAACAGGTTCGCCAGATCGCGCGGCCGCAGGAGCGGATCGGCGAAGAGGAGATCGACCATCTGAAGAACCAGCTCGTCGCCGGCGAATCGTCGTTTGATGGACTCCTGCAGATGCTTTCGAGCGACCTCTGAAGGTAGGGAGGGGCGCTCGTGGTCGGCCATCCACTCCTCCAGCGCGGTGTGGCGTCCCCAGCCTTTCCGCCCCTTGCCTTTGCTGTCCTTGCTCGTGAAACCCTCGCGGGTGAGCCAGTTCCAGATGTCGCTCTGGATGTTGTTGATCAGCACGGTGAGGAGCGGGACGTCCTCGGGCAGCCGGCGCCGGCCGGTGTACAGCTTCACGATCGCCTCCTGAACCAGGTCGTCCGGTGAGGGAGCCGAACGGATCTGGCCCAGGTAGCGTCGGTGAAAATGGTGCGCCCAGAGGCGCAACCGGGGCACAAGATCGTCCCAATCGGCTTCGCGGAGCAGCGCCGGCGGCTCGAAGGCTTCATCGGCCTCTTTTGCCGTCATGGCGTGGCGACCATCGGAATCAGGCACCAGCCTGCGCCGGTCATTGCTTCTACCCGACGATCGTTTTTTGCCATGTCTGAACGCTTGCAGAGATAATGCCGCGGCAGACCAGCGTCCAAATCGAATCAAAAGGGAGGATCACCGGGCGAAGCCGTCCAGAAAGGTAGGCAAGCGCCAGCCACAAATCCAGACAGAAAGAATGGCAAAAGCCCGTATGGCAAAAGGCGAACATCCAGCACCACGCCCCCGGCGAACATCCAACACCACGCCCCCGGCGAACATCCAGCACCACGCCCCCGGCGAACATCCAACACCACGCCCCCGGCGAATCGACGAATACGCCAACTCGGCGAATTGACGATTACGCCAACTCGGCGAATTGACGAATATCCACAAACCCAACCGGTGGCAAATGCCGGGTTACGGCCTTCGGCCTAACCCGGCCTACAGGGGCATCACGCGGAGGGTGGTCTTGAGGCGGTGTTGGCCGCGGGGGGTGACGGAGACGAGGTCCCGGCCGGCGTTGGCGGTTTCGATACACACCATCTCGAGGTACTCCTCGTCGCCGAAATCGGCCATGCGGCGGGCCTTCGCGACCCAGGGATTCCAGACGACCGTCGACCGGCTGCCGGTTTTTTCCACGACGATCCGGCGATGGAGGTTCGGATCCTCCAGGACGCATGGACCGGTGGTGTCGAGGTAGATGTTGTCCACTTCGCCACGAAAAACGATGGGCCCCTCCTGCCGGTTGAGCGTGTCGGGGCGGAGCTGATCGATGTACGACAGGCCTTCCAGCCCGTGTACCTGCACATCGCCGACGTTGCCGACGATCAGGTACGTGTGGAGCGCGCCGCCGCAGACAAACGCGAAGTGGCCGGTATTACGAACGATGAGTTCGACGGTAAGCGCGGTGTCGACGGTGATGACGAGTTCGAGGTCAAAGGGATGCGGCCACATCCGGAGGGACTCCGCGTCGTCCGACAACCCCAGGCGGACCTGCGCGGCTTCGCCGTCCACGATCCGTGTGGCGCGCACGTCCCACATCCGGTTTCGTACGAAACCGTGATTGGGCAGCGTGTCGTCCAGAAGCGACGGTCCGAACCAGGGCCAGCAAAGCGGGATGCCGCCGCGGATGGCGCGGCCCTCTTCAAAATGGCTCTTTTCGCTCATCCAGAGCACCGGCTCGGCGCCGGCGGGCTGGAATTTCAGCACCTGCCCCCCGTACAACGACACCGTGGCGCGGGCCTGATCGTGCGCCAGCTCAATCATCGGCAAACCGCCGGGGCCTTCAACAAATGTAACCTGCCGGCCAAGCGCGAAGCGGGCGCTCAACTGATCGATCTCCAGAGTAGACTGCACAGCAACTTCCGGGTTTGGTGGTCTTTTTTATATAACCCCGGGGGGAAGGCGGGCAGGGGAGCTGCACAAACGGGCGATCCGAAGGGGTAGGCCCTTGCAGTATCGGCCACGGGTGGTAAAACCTATAAAACGGGAGCGAACTCATGGAGCGGTGGACTCAAAACAATTTTTCTCCCGATTTTTCCGAACCGAACCCGACGAAAAGATGCGTCCATTCATCGCGATGTAGACGCCGGGGGGCATGGCCTGGACGGTGGCGAGCGCAAAACCGATGTTAAACTCGGCGTCGCTGTTCTTAAACCGGGCGGGGCTGAGCGAACCGACCAGGACAATCGTTTTATTGGGCACGGCTTCGAGCACCCGCGCCGTATCTACCATCGTATCGGTCCCGTGTGTTATCAGAATATGCGGCGCGGATTCGTGCGAGACCCGTTCCAGCATCAGCGCCCGGTCCGCGTCGGTAATCTCCAGGCTATCCTTGGATAACAACCGCTCGATGGCGTAAGAGACCACCACGCCGGCATCCGACAGGATGCGCGTGATCTGAGGATCGCCGACGGCGAATTCGCTTTTGGCGTCGAAGTACACCTTGTCGATGGTGCCGCCGGTGGTGAATATTTTTATCTGCATGTAACGAAGTCGTCTATCGAGGCCGGCATCAGGAGACGCCGATTCTTCAGCCCCGGTACGTCAACGCGAGCGCCGTCAGGTCGTCGAACTGGGCCTGCCCGGCCGTGAAGGTGCTCACCGCCTCGCGTACACCACGCAGGATCGCCTCGGCGCCGCCCCGCGACCCCAGCGAGGCCATCAAACGCACCTCCTCGAAAAAGGCGCCCTTCTCGCCCACAGCCTCCGTGATGCCGTCCGTGTACAGAAACAAGGTATCGCCTGGCGCCAATCGAACGGCGGCCTCCGCGAAGGTAAAGGAACTCACCATACACAACCCGACGCCCCGCGTCCGCTCGAGGGTCGAGACGCCGCCGTCCGCCGTCACCAGGCAGGGCGCCGGGTGTCCGGCGGTGACATAGGTGAACTGCCCGCTCGAAAGCTCCAGGATGCCGATAACCGCCGTCACGAACACTTCCGATAGGCTCTGCGGATACAACATCCGGTTGACCCGCTCGGCGATGTCGCCCGGCGCATCGACGTGCATCGCCACCGCCTGGACCAGCGTGCGCGTGATCGCCATGAACAGCGCCGCCGACACCCCTTTCCCGGATACGTCGCCGATGACCACCCCCATCCGGTCGTCCCCGATCTTGAAGAAGTCGTAGAAATCTCCACCCACCTCCCGCGCCGGCTCCAGGAATGCATGCATCGAAATCTGTTCGGTTTCGAGGGTTTCCGCCGGCAGAAACGCCCGCTGAATCCGTCGGGCCACGGATAGTTCTTTCTGGAGATCGAGGAGCGCGCGCTGGTCGTTCAGCGCCTCGCCAACCACCCGCAGCTCCCGCACCCCTTTGTCGATCGTCCGCTCCAGATCGTCGAAATCGACGGGCTTCGTCACGAAGTCGTACGCGCCGCGGTTCATGGCGACGCGGATGTTGCTCATGTCCCCATACGCCGACACGACGACCGCTTTCAGCAAGCGATCCATCCCCTGGAGCCGATCCAGCAGCGTGAGCCCGTCCATGCCGGGCATGTTGATGTCGGTCAGGATGAGCTGGATCTGGGGTTGCTCCTGCAGGACATCCAGCGCCTGAAACCCGTTCTGCGCGAAGTGGAACGCCCATTCCTCGGCCCGAATCCGTTTCCGGAAGCGCTGTCGAATGAGCAACTCGAGGTCCGGCTCGTCGTCGACGACCAGTATATCGAAGGGCATGATGGCGTTCACATGGATTGTGTGGGATCGATCAGCGCGCGGAGGGCGCTGGCGACATCTTCGGGGATGGCCGTGAAGCGGAGCAACGCCGTCTGCCGGCCGGCGTCGGCTTCAGTCACCTTCGCATACAGATCACCCGACGCCGGCTCGTCGCCCCTGTGCCATGCGATATCCACACGTACATTCTCCAACACCTGCACGGGCGCGGAGAGCTGGACCAGGGCCGTTCGATGAGAGAGCGCCAACAACGCGCCTTCCGAGCGCCGACCGGTCACGTGTTTTCCATCAAACACCATGTAATGGAGGGGATACGGCGCCGCGAGGTCGACGAGCGGATCGGCCTCGCCGGCGAGATACAGGTCGTAGGGCGGCCCGATCCCTTCCACCTCGTACAACGCGATGGGCTCGGCGAACCCCTTGGTCGACACCTCCATCCGCCGGCCGATGACCAGGCCCCCGCCGGCCGCGGTCCGCGTCCCCTCCGACAGCAGGATCTGCCCGCCGACGGTGTAGGACTCGATGCGGGATGTCAGGTTGACGTGGCTCCCGACGACACCGTACTTGGCGCGTTTGGCCGATCCAATGTTGCCCACGACAACCTCGCCGGTGTTGATGCCGATGCCCATTTCGAGCGCCGGCCACCCGCGGGCGTGCATCACCTCGTTCACCACGGCCATCTCACGCTGCATGGCCAGCGCACACGCCACGGCCCGCTCGGCGTCGTCCGGCCGCTGTAACGGGGCGCCAAAAACGACCAGGATCGCGTCTCCGATAAACTCGTCGATCGTGCCATTGTACGCGGCGATGACGTCGGCCATCTTCCCGAGATAGGTATTCAGAATGTCGACCACTACTTCCGGCGGCAGCCGTTCCGACACATTCGAGAAGCCGCGGAGATCGGACATGAGGATCGTCACGGGGCGCTTTTCACCGCCCAGCCGCCAGGCGTCCGGATTGTCGAGCAGCGCGGACGCGACCTCGTCCGACAGGTACCGGCCGAACGTCTCGCGGACCCGTCGGGCCCGCCGGCGTTCATCGACAATGTCGATGGCTTTTTTGATGGTGATTTCGAGGTCATGCAGATCGATCGGCTTCATCAGAAAGTCGAATGACCCCCGGTTCATCGCCTGGCGAATGTTGTCGAGATCGCCATAGGCGGACACCACGACGGCCTGCAATAGCCGTTCGAGCCGGCTGATGTGGGTCAACAACGTCAACCCATCCATCCGCGGCATGTTGATATCGGTCAGTACGATCTCGATGTCGCGATCTTCGTTGAGCCGATCGAGCGCCTCGTACCCATCCAACGCCATGACGAAGTCATAATCGCCGGCGCGGATTTCCTTCCGAAATTTCTGACGGATCAACGCGCCCAGATCGGGCTCGTCGTCCACCACGAGTATTTTTCTGGGTGCTTCCATCTACGCCGTCATCCTCACGATCGTCTGCTTCAACTCTGCGAAGTCGATGGGTTTTGTGAGATAGCCGTCCGCGCCATACTGCATGGCGGAGCGGTAGTTTTGCTCGTCGCCGTAGGCAGTGATGATGTGCACGGGCACGCCGGCATACTCCTGCTTGAGCCACTTGAGCAACTCCAGCCCCGTCATCCCCGGCATATTGATGTCGGACAACACCAGCACGATGTCCGCCCGTTTGAGCGAGCGCATATACGTCAGTGCATCCTCACCCGAAAGCGCGAAGTGGAATGAAAGGGTATTCGCCTTGATTTCCTTCCGGAAATGCTGACGGAACAACCATTGCATGTCTTCCTCGTCGTCGACGACGAGCACGTGAAGGGTGTCGCGTTGCATACACGTACGGGCGCAACGCCCGATGTTTCGCGCCGCCTCACGCCGGCGAGGTGGCGCCCGTGGGCAGGGTCATTTCAAAAGCCGCCCCGTCTACGACGGACGGATCGGCCTGGAGCGCCCCACGATGTCCCTGGGTGACAATATCGTAGCTGAGCGACAGCCCCAGTCCAGTCCCTTCGCCGGGCGGCTTGGTGGTAAAAAACGGGTTGAATATACGGGGATAAAGCGTCTCGGGGATCCCGATGCCGTTATCTTCTACTCGGACAATGACGCTATCGCCTTCCCGCCGCGTGACCAGCTGGACGCGGGGGGCGTAGCCGGCATCGCCTCGCTGGCGCCGGGCGTTCACGGCATGGAACGCATTACTCAGCAGATTGAGCAGCACGCGCCCAATGTCCTGGGGCACCATGCGCACCTGCCCGACGGCCGTGTCGAAGCGCTTATCGATCGTCACGTTGAAGCTCGAATCCCGGGCGCGAGCGCCGTGATAGGCCAGGCCGGCGTATTCGTCGAGGAGCAGGTTGAGGTCCACCTCGCGCCATTCGCCCGACGCCCCCCGAGCGTGCTGAAGCATGCCGTGCACGATCCGATCCGCCCGTTTGCCGTGCTGCTGGATCCGGCTCGCGTTTTCCCCGAGGTTGTTCAACACATCCGCCAGTTGCTCGCGCACCTGCCGAACCGGGGCTTCGGGATGGGCATCGAGGAAGGTGATGAGTTCCTCGACCAGCTCGACGGACAGCGCAGCAAAATTATTGACGAAATTGAGCGGATTTTTGATCTCGTGTGCGATGCCGGCCGTAAGCTGACCCAGCGAAATCATCTTTTCGCTCTGTATCAACTGATCCTGCGCGGCGTTAAGCTCGGCCAGGAGATCTTCGAGCCGTCCGTTTTTCTCCTGAAGCAGGGCGTTCTGCTCCCGTATCCAGGCGGCCTCACGCTCCGTCTGATCCACCGCGAGACGGATCTGTAGATGGCTCATCTTGACGCGCAGTTCCTCGCTGAACACACGCTCTTTCGAGGCGTGGTAAGCCTTGTAATGGTCGAGCGCCGTCATCGAATCGCCCCGCACCTCGTAGAGCTGGGCCAGCGCTTCATGAGATTCGTAGATGCGCGTCTCCACGCCCAACCCCTCCGCGATGGCGAGCGACCGCTGGAGGACGGCCTCGGCCTCATCGTAGCGTCGCATGCGAATATAGAGCCGGCCGATGTGGAGTAGACTGGTGCTCACGGCCCGCGTGTTATCGATCTGCCGGCGGATCGCGAGGCCGTCCAACAGGTACGCCTCGGCCTCCTCAAACCGTCCTTCCTCCAGGCACAAACACCCGAGATCGTGCAGGGCCCGCGCTTCGCCGTTGACGTTATCTTCCTCGCGAAACAGGGACAACGCGCGCTGGAAATACTCCACAGCCCGCGCACGATCGCCCCGGCGCTGGTGGACCGCTCCGATACCCGTCAGCGCCCGGGCCGTGCCGATGCCGAAACCCTCCGCCTCGAACAGAGCGAGGCTCTGATCGTAATAACCGAGCGCCCGATCGAGGTCGCCCATCTCAAAATAGCCTACCCCGAAACCATGCAATAGCCAGCCGCGGTACATGCCATGGCTGCCGTCTGAGAGTACGTCGATGGCCCGCTGCCCGTACGAAAGCGCCTTCTCGAAGTCGCCCAGGCTCAGGTAGACGCCGGCGTACCCGCCCAACATGCCGGCCTGCAGTTGCCGATCCTCGATGGCCTCGGCGAGCGCCATGCCCTCTCGGAGTACCGCCATGGCCTCGTCATAGTCGGACAAGATGTGAAAGGCCATCGCCTGAATCCAGTATCCGTACCGCTCAGGATAGGGGTCCCCCGCGAGACGTGCCTCTTCGATCAGAGCGGGCACCCACGTCAGCACCTGTCGCGGCGCGTCGTTGACGGCGCGTTCGGCGTAGGCGTTGAGTCGGTCAAATTTTTCGCTGGAGGGTGGCCCGCCGGCGAGTATGTCTCCCCAGGCCGCCTCGCGCGCTTGCTGATTATCCAGTTCCATGCCCTAGCATCGTGTAATGGACGCAACTTACGAAATCCCATGCGGGTATGTTAGTCTCCTCCGCTGACCGCGCGCATCGCCCTGTACAGCCGATTCAAAAACCGCCCTTTCAAACCCTTCTCCATGTCCGCTGCCGACGCCGAACGCCGCTTCGAAATCCAGGCCTCGTTTGTCCCCACCGGAGACCAACCCCGGGCTATCGACGAGTTGACGAAGGGCGCCCTTCGGGGAGATCCCTATCAGACGCTGCTCGGTGCAACGGGCACGGGCAAGACGTTTACCGTCAGCCACCTGATGCAGAACCTGAACCGGCCCACGCTGGTGATGAGCCACAACAAGACGCTCGCCGCCCAGCTGTACGCCGAGTTCAAACAGTTTTTCCCGAGCAATGCCGTCGAGTTTTTTATCTCCTATTACGACTACTACCAACCCGAGGCGTACATCCCGCACTCGGACACCTACATCGAAAAGGATATGTCGGTCAACGAACGGATCGACCGGCTCCGGCTGCGCGCCACGAGCGCCCTGGTGTCCGGCCGGTCGGACGTGATCGTCGTCGCCAGCGTCTCCTGCATCTATGGCCTCGGCTCGCCCGACGAGTACCGCGCACAGATCGCGCAGGTCCAGGCGGGGATGGAAATCGAGCGGAACGCGCTCCTCCACCAGCTCTCCAGCATCTTTTATACCCGAAACGACATCGCCTTCGAACCCGGCGCCTTCCGCGTCCGCGGCGACGTCGTCGAGGTGTTTCCGGCCTACCTGGAGGATATCGCCTACCGGATTACGTTCTGGGGAGATGAGATCGAAAAGATCAGCAGCTTCGAGCCGCTCACCGGGCACATCATCGAGGAACTGCAACTCCTCACCATCTACCCGGCCAAGATCTTCGTCACGCCGAAAGACAAACTCGAACAGGCGCTGGCATCCATCGAAGAAGAGTTACACTGGCGCCTGGCCGTGCTGCGCGAAATGGGTAAACTCGTCGAGTCCCAACGTCTCGAACAGCGCACGATGTTCGACCTGGAGATGCTCCGCGAGGTCGGTTATTGCTCGGGCGTCGAAAACTACTCGCGCCACCTCTCCGGCCTCCAGCCCGGGCAACGGCCGTATTGTCTGTTTGATTATTTCCCGGATGACATGCTGCTTGTGATCGACGAGAGCCACGTCACGGTCCCCCAGATCCGCGCCATGTATAACGGCGACCGCGCCCGCAAACTCACGCTGGTCGAGCACGGCTTCCGCCTCCCCTCGGCCCTGGACAACCGCCCGATGACATTCGAGGAGTTCGAAGCCAAACAGAAGCAGGTGATCTACGTCAGCGCCACGCCGGGGGATTATGAGATGGAAAAATGCAACGGCGTGTTCGTCGAGCAGGTCATCCGCCCCACCGGCATCCCGGACCCCGTCGTCATCCTCCGCCCCTCCAAAGGCCAGATCGACGACCTGCTCGAGGAGATCCGCGGCTGCGCGGAGCGGGGCGAGCGGACGCTGGTCACCACGCTGACGAAGCGCATGTCCGAGGATCTCACCGATTACCTCGACTCGTTCGGCGTCCGCGTGCGGTACATGCACTCGGATATCGACGCCCTCGAACGCGTCAACATCCTGCGGGACCTGCGCCTCGGCGAGTTCGACGTCCTGATCGGCGTCAACCTCTTGCGCGAGGGCCTCGATCTTCCCGAGGTGGCGCTCGTCGCCATCCTCGACGCCGACAAGGAAGGCTTCCTGCGCAGCGACCGGTCGCTCATCCAGACCGCCGGCCGCGCCGCCCGTAACGCCGCCGGCCGCATCATCATGTACGGCGATATCATTACAGGATCCATGCAACGGATGATGGCCGAAACCCTGCGCCGGCGCGAGATCCAGCTCGCCTACAACGAAGAACACGGCATCACCCCACGCACGGTGTTCAAATCCCGGGAGGAAATCCTTCGCGGCACTGTCATCGCCGAGGAAAAAGCGGACCAGGAGGATGGGTACAGCTCGCGCTACCACGGGGGCGAAAACGCCCTTCCTATCGCGGCCGACCCGGTGGTCAAATACCTTACGAACGACCAGAAACGCGACCTCATCGCCCAGCTTCGCAAAGAAATGGCCGAGGCGTCGGCCGGCCTCAAATTCGAACGCGCCGCCGAACTCCGCGACAGCATCGCCCAGATGGAGGCGGCCATTTCACGCTCATGACCATTGTCTTCGTGCTGGGCGCCGTCCAGGGGCTGTTTCTCGCGGCGGTTCTAGCCGGCCGCACGCCGCGGACGACGCCCAACGGCCTCCTCGCGGCGGCGATGACGACGTTCTCCATCGATCTTGGCATCGCGGCCTACCACAGCGCCGGCCTGGACGCACGGCTCCCTCATTTCATCGGACTCGATGCCGCCATCGGCTTCCTGTACGGTCCGCTCTGGTTCCTCTACGTCCGGACGCTCACTACGCCTCCGGGGACGCTCCGACCGCGTGACGCGCTACATTTCGCGCCATTTGTCGGCCTCATCCTCTTCCTGGCGCCCTTTTATCTACTCAGCGGGGCGGACAAGCTCGCCGGCATGCGCCAGCCCACCGAAAACCCCTACCTCGCCGCCATCGGCTTCCTGGCGCCGTTTAAACTCGTCATCGGCGCCGCCTACATCGGCTCGGTACTCGTGCTCATTCGCCGCCACGGCCGGCGCATCCGGTCGGCGTACTCCACCCTCGAACGCGTCCAGCTCGGATGGGTCCGCCATGTCACCATCGCGCTTGTCGTGCTCCTCGTCGTATCCGGCAGTTTGTTCGTCGCCAGTGGCCCCGCCGGCGACTACCCGGTCGGCCTGGACCCGACCGGTCCCTTCGACGACCTGACGCTCCTCTCCGTCACGGTCATGGTCTATTTCATCGGCTACCTCGGCCTCCGGCAACACGAAATCCTGCTCCCTAACGACCCGCCCCCCGAACCGGTCATCGAGTTCGCGAGCAACCCCGCCGAGCCGCTCCAATCCAACAAGCCCCGCTACACCCGATCCGGCATGGACCCCGAAACGGCGCGCCGCATCAAGGACCGGCTGTGCGCGCTCATGGAACAGGAACACCTCTACCGAAACGGGCAACTCACGCTCATCGACCTCGCCGGCGCGCTCGACATCTCGCCCCATAACCTGACCGAAGTCATCAACACCCAGCTCGGTCTCAACTTCTACGATTTCGTCAATGGCTACCGGGTACGCGAGGCCCAGACCCAGCTGGCCGATCCCGCCTGCGCCCACCTCACCGTTCTGGCCATCGGGCTCGAGGCGGGGTTCAACTCCAAGTCGGCCTTCAACGCGGTCTTCAAAAAACACACAAACCACTCTCCGTCGGACTATCGGGCCGGCGAACCCCTGCCTTCACACGGGACTTGAGGTCCAGCCCCGCTGGACAGGACGACGCCGGGGCCTCAAACGGCTAGTTTCGAGTTGATTCATTCACTCAATAGCCCATTTCACCATGCGTTTTTTCGTCCCGCTACTGCTTCTTACAGGAGCGTTGTGTGTCCTTCCGAATCCCGCCAGCGCTCAGCAGACCCCTCCTCTCTTCCAGACCGTCCGCGGGGTCGTCCTCGATCGCGATTCCCGCGCGCCCCTGCCGGGCGCCAACATCCTTATCGTGGGTATCGAGCCCGTAATGGGTACGACGACCGATTCCGAAGGTCGGTTCGTAGTGCCACACGTACCCGTCGGCCGGCGACAGATCCGCGCCAGTTTCCTCGGCTTCGAGCCGGCACTCCTCCCCGAAGTGCTCGTCACCGCCGGAAAAGAGGTCTTTCTATCCATCACCCTGCAAGAACAGGTGCTCCAGGGGCAGGAAGTCGTTGTCGAAGCGGGAGCGGAGAAGGATCGTCCACACCACGAAATGGCGTTTGTAAGCGCCCGCTCCTTTTCGGTGGAGGAGACCCGTCGGTACGCCGGCGGCCTCGACGACCCGGCCCGCATGGCCTCCGCCTTTGCCGGCATCGCCTCGGCCGGCGGCGTGCAGGACAATGCGCTGTCCATCCGCGGCCACAGCCCCAAAGGCGTACAATGGCGGCTCCAGGGGGTCGAGATCCCGAATCCAAACCACTTCGCCGGACTCAGTGTGGCCGGCGGCGGCGGCCTCACGCTCTTTAGCAGTCAATTGCTCGCTTCGTCCGACGTGATGACAGGGGCCTTCCCCGCCGCCTTCGGCAATGCGCTCGCCGGCGTATTCGACATGCAGTTCCGCCCGGGCAACGCCTCCCGACGGGAGCATACCCTCCAGCTGGGCCTCATCGGCGTCGAGGCGGCCTCGGAAGGACCCTTTCACGCCGGCGGCGATGCCTCCTACCTGATCAATTATCGCTACTCTACCCTCGGCCTCCTCCTCCCCCTTCTCCCCACCGAATCCGCCACGACCTTCCAGGACCTCGCGTTCCATGTCAACATCCCGACCCGTCGTGCCGGCCGGTTCAGCCTGTGGGGAATGGGCGGCAGCGACCGCCAATCCCAGCGCGCCACGATGGACTCGACGGCCTGGGAGTATGATTTCTGGGATCGCGTGGATTCCGACCTCAAACTCGACATCGGCGTCGCCGGCGTCACACACCACGCGCTCCTCGGCGCCCGAACCTACCTCCAGTCCCGGCTCGCGGCATCGATCAATCGGACCCTGTGGGACTGGGTGCGCCTCGACGATTCGCTCCAGCGGCAACCCGACCTATTAATCGATTCGCGTGATACCCGCGCCACGGCCAGCGTGCAGCTCAACCACAAGTTCAGCGCGCGCCATACCCACGAGGTGAGCCTCTCCGTCCATCGACTCGGGTACGACTTGACGCTTCGCGACGCACCCGACCAGCAGCCGCCGGCCGTCACATTGGCCGCCGGCGACGGCCAGGCCTACCTGCTCGAAGCCGGCGCCCAGTCTCGTTTCCGGCCGACGGACCGGCTCACGCTCGCCCTCGGGGTCCATGCGACCCGCTTCGGCCTCACGGGCAGCGGCGCGATCGAACCTCGCTTCGCCCTACAATGGCAGGCGAGCCGCCGCCAGACCCTCAGCCTCGGCATCGGCCGCCACAGCCAGACCGAAGAGCTCCGCATCTACTTCGCCGATCCAAACGGCGACGGCCGGCCAGACAACGGTGCACTCGGCCTGGCACGCGCCCATCACTTCGTCCTCGGGTACGACCTCGCCCTCTCTGACGTCCGCCGCATCAAGATCGAAACCTACTACCAGCACCTGTTCAATATCCCCGTGACGCCGGACAGCTCGTACTCGATGCTCAACTTCGAGCAGGACTGGGGTTTCAACGCGGCGCTCACGAATGCCGGCGCCGGCGCCAATGCCGGCATCGAGTTTACGCTCGAACGCTTCCTGCGTGACGGCTATTACTACCTCCTCACTGCATCCCTGTTCGATGCCCGTTACCGGGGCGGCGATGGCGTCTGGCGTGGCTCCCGGTTCGACCGCGGGTATGCCATCAACGCCCTTGCCGGCAAAGAAATCGCCCTCCGGGGTGGTCGACGCACACTCGGTGTCAATGGCCGGCTTATCGGCCTCGGCGGCAAACGCTACAGCCCTATCGACCACGCCGCATCCATCCAGGAAGAACAGGTTGTCCTCGACGAAAACAGCCCCTTCGATGCGCGTTGGCCGGCTACCTTTCTTGTCGATTTTACCGTCACATACCGCATCGATCGGCCGGAAAAATCGCACGTGTGGGCCCTGCAGGTTAAGAATGCACTCGGAGCGAAGGATCGTTATTTCGACTTTAACTACCTCCGGAGCGCCGTCGAAACCCTGCGCGAGGGCTTCCCCCTCCCTGTGCTAAGTTATAAGATCGAATTCTAACGTCCGTCACGCGCCGGGCAACATTAAAAAACCGTGGAGCCTTGATGGAGCGAGGGGCGCTGGAAACCTGCCGATCCATGACGAGTACAGATGCACGCTATTTCGACGTTTGTACGCTGCACAGCACGCTGATACCATGAAAAAAGATATCCATCCGAACTACAAGATGATCACCGTCAAACTGGCGGATGGCACCACGATCCAGACCCGTTCGACAATGGATTCCGACACGTACTCGTCGGAAGTCGACTCGACGAACCATCCGTTTTACACGGGTCGTCGCCAGTACGTCGATACCGCCGGCCGCGTGGAAAAATTCAACCGCCGTTACGCGAAGGCCGCCCCCAAAGTGGCGGACTCGACAGCGACGGAATAACTTCCGCCGGCTCGTGCGCGGGCCTGTCCGCTTCGATATCAAGGCGATCCGCAGCGCGGGTCGCCTTTTTATTTTTCAGACGATCACGGCCAGACGACAACAGCGCCCATGGACGTCAACCCCGTACAGCTCATCCTCGCCAAACGAAACGGTCAGGCCCTCTCATCGCCCGACCTATGGCAGCTGGTACAGGCCTACACCGCCGGCGATGTACCCGATTATCAGATGAGCGCCTTCCTGATGGCGGCGTATTTCCAGGGTATGGACGAACGCGAAACGGCCGCCCTGACCGACGCCATGCTCTACTCCGGCGTCGTCCTGGATCTGTCCGATATCCCCGGGAAAAAGGTAGATAAACACTCGACCGGCGGCGTTGGCGATAAAGTATCGCTCATCCTGGCCCCCCTCGTCGCCGCCTGCGGGGTGCCGGTCCCGATGATCTCCGGCCGCGGCCTCGGGCACAGCGGCGGAACGCTCGACAAACTAGAGAGCATTCCGGGCTTCAGCACCAGCCTTTCGCTCGACGCCTACCGCCATCAACTGGCCGACCTGGGCGTCGTGATGATTGGGCAGACGGCCGACATCGCGCCGGCCGACCGCAAGTTGTACGCCCTCCGCGATGTCACGGGCACGGTCGACTTCACCCCGTTCATCGCGTCTTCCATCATGAGTAAGAAGCTCGCGGAGGGCATAGACGCACTTGTTCTCGATGTCAAATGCGGGCGCGGCGCGTTCATGCAAAGCGAGGCCGACGCGCGACGGCTCGCCGAAACCCTCACCGGCATCGGCGAGCGCCACGGCAAACCCACCGTCAGCTGGCTCACACGGATGGACGTACCCCTGGGCCTCGCGGTGGGCAACTGGCCGGAGGTTGCCGAAAGCATCCGGTGCCTGCGCGGTGACGACGGCGGCGCCCTGATGGCGCTCACTTGCACCCTCGCCGGCGAGATGTTACACCTCGGAGAGGTCGCCGGCTCGCCGGAAGACGGTGCGGAGATGGCGCGGCAGGCTATCGCCTCCGGTGCCGCCCTCGATCGCTTCGTGCGCCTCATCGAAGCCCAGGGCGGCGATGCATCCGTCGTCGACCGGCCCGACTATCGATACCCCGGCGCGCCGGCCATCGTTGTGTCCGCTCCGCCCGACTGGCAGGGGTATGTTAACGACGTCGACGCGCTCGCTTTTGGCCAGGCGGCGGTGGCTCTGGGCGCCGGCCGTTTGCGCAAGGAGGACCGCGTCGACCCGGCCGCCGGCCTCGTCCTCCATGCCCCACCAGGCGCACCCATCGTTCCCGGCGAGCCCCTGCTGACATTGTTCACACATCGCGAAGCGCAGGTGGATGCCGTACGCCAGCACCTGCTGGGCGCCTTCACGATCGGGCCGGCACCCGTCACCTCCCCGAAGCTGCTCATGGATCGATACGCCGGCGGGAGCTGGGCGTCCACTCGGTAGGTGCAAAATACCGACAGGGTGCATCTTTACGGAGAACGTGTTCGTTAAACGTCCATGCGTTATATTGCGTGCGTTTAGCACGATCACACACAACCTTACGCACACCGTTCCATGTCTGTCTGGTCCCGTTTTTCTCGCTGGGTTAAATCTGTCTTTGGCGGCGCGATCTCTGCGCTCGAAGATCCACGTCTGATCCTGGAACAGAACATCCGGGAGCTGAACGACCAGGTCCCCAAGATGAACGAGAATATCGCGACGGTGAAAGCCAGCGTGGTACTGCTCGAAAAGGAAGTCCGCCGCGTGGAACGCGAGATTGCCGATCTGACGTCCAAGATCAAGGCGGGCATCCAGGCCGGCCGGGACGATCTGGCGGAGCGCTACGCGATCCAGCTCGAAAAAGCGAAGGACACCCTCGATCGGTCCAAGGAGCAACTCAAATACGCTTCCGTCGCCTACGATAAGTCGATCCAGGTCAAAAAGGCGTTCATGCGGGAAAAGGACCGCAAGATCCAGGAAGCCAAAGAGGCGCTTCGCGCGCACGAACGTTCGAAGTGGCAGGCCAAGGTGGCCGACGCCATGGAGCAGTTCGAAGTGGGCGGCGTGGACCAGACCCACGACGAGATGGTGCAGCGGATCAACGAACAGTCCGCCAAAAACGAAGCCCGTATCGAAATGGCGTTGGATTCGTTCGACAGCGAGGCCCTCCGCATCGAAGAGGACGCCGAATCGATCCGCGCGTCCGAGTTGGTAAAACAGTTTAAACTCGAGATGGGTATGGGTGGCGGGGATACCCGTGGGCGCGAAGGGAGCCCCTCGCTGGATCTTCCCGAGCGCGAGGCTGAACAGGGAAGCAAAACGATCGGCAAACAGCGGTCTCAATCGGAGTAATCGACCATGACGCCTGAGGAATTCGAGCGCATCAAACGAGCCGAGAAAGAGCATCTTCTTGCGCTCAAGAAGCTAAAGGAACAGCTTCGCGCCGCCCAGCGGATGCAGACGATCAATCGGGCGCTCAAGGAGATGCAGGACGCCCCGGGCGTCGACATCTCTCGCACACACGACGAGATGATAGAACGACTGGCGCTTGATACTGTGCGTCAGGAGGTCAAGCTGGACATGGCGCTGTCGGAAACGCCCATTGAACCAGAAGACACCGAAGAGGCTCGACAGGCCCGGGCGGCCGCAGAGGCGGAACTGGAAAAACTTCGCGCCAGTTCGTTGATCAATCAGATTAAAATTGAGATGGGTTTGCCGCCCGCCGGCCAGAAACAAGACCCGTCGTCAAACGTCGCACCCTCACGTACCAACAGGGGAGCCACCGAGCACCCGGCCAGATCAACCAGTGGGTCGGACACTGATTCAAGCACTGAATCAGATACTGCGTCCACCCCGAAGTCCGGCCCGGAGAAAACTATCGGCCGATTTCGCCGCTAACGCTGTACCCGCTCCTCGCGATTCGTTCTACGATTCGCCCACGCACACGCCGGATATCGTCGCTTCTTCGCCCATGAACGATGCTGAAATCAACTTCACGAAAGAAGCCTTTCTGAGCCCATGGAACCTCGGTTTCTTGATCAGCTCGATGCTCGTGGCGTTCTTCTTGAGCGGTGAGGCCGGCGCCGGCTCGTGGTTTAACATCATCCTCATCCTGGCCGCCGCGGTCGAACTCATGTACCTCGGCATCGTCCCACGCCAGGAACGATTTAAACGGCTCATCCGCTCCCAGCATGAGCGCGAGAAGAGCAAACCGCCAACGCAGAAGGAAATTTATCAGCTGCTGACGAAATACAGCCAGCGACGCTTCGCCCGGTTACGGAAGTTGCAGACCGATATCCAGTCCAACTACCGGAAGATGAGTTACGCGTCTCAGGGATTGCTCGATAGCCACATCAGCAAGATCAATGGGCTCATCGAGTCTTACCTGAAGCTGCTCTACCAGAAAGAACGGTACGAATACTCCTCGCAGAGCGGCGCCGAAAAGGAGGTTGCCCGCGCCATCGAGACGGTCCGATCCACGCTGGCTGAACTGACTCCACGCGTACGCGCCATCAAGGAACGCCACCTCAAAATCCTCGAACAGCGGCTCGAACGATTCAAGCGGAGTAAGGAAAACCTGGAGATCATCGAGGCGCAGCTCGCCACGATTGAGGACGTCATCAAATACATCCACGAGCAATCGCTGACCTTGCGAGATCCGGAGGCGATCACCTTCCAGCTGGACACGTTGCTATCGGAGGTCGAGGAAACCGAGGCCTCGGTCGAGGAGATCGAAGAAGTGTTCGCCAACCCGACCGACCTGCTCAGCGAGATGGATTCGTACGATCTGGAAGACGAATCCGAGCCGCCGGCGACGCGAAACCGCACGCGTTCCTGATCCCCGCTCTCCGGCCCCTCTTATGGCTTTCGACACCCTGCTTTATGCGGTGGACGACCGCGTCGCCACCATCACGATCAACCGCCCCGAATCGCTCAACGCGCTCACGGCCGTCGTGCTGGATGAGCTAACACAGGCATTCGGCGACGCCGAACAGGACCCCGCGGTGGCGGGTGTCGTGCTTACCGGCGCCGGCCCCAAGAGTTTTGTCGCGGGTGCGGACATCAAGCAGTTCACCACGCTCGATGGCGAGAGCGGGTATCGTTTCGCTCTGGCCGGCCAGGCCGTGTTTAATCGCATCGAAGGCCTCTCCAAACCCGTCGTCGCCGCCGTAAACGGGTTCGCACTCGGTGGCGGCTGCGAACTGGCGCTCGCCTGCCACCTGCGCATCGCTTCGGAGACCGCTTCCTTCGGGCAGCCGGAAGTCAACCTCGGGATCATCCCCGGGTATGGCGGCACCCAGCGATTACCCCGCATCGTCGGCCATGGCATCGCTCTCGAACTGATTCTTACAGGTGAGCGGATCGACGCGCGCCGCGCCTATGAAATAGGCCTAGCCAACAAAGTCGTCCCGCCCGAGTCACTGCTTGACGAGGCCCGGCGGATGGTGCACCTGATCGGTGCCAAAGCGCCACTCGCCGTAGCCTACGCACTCGAAGCCAGCCGCGCCGCGGAGCTCCCTCTCGCCGAAGGCCTACGGCAAGAGGCGACGCTGTTCGGGCGTGCCTGCGCCACGCACGACTTCAAGGAAGGTGTCGAGGCCTTTTTAGGCCGACGTGCGGCCCGATTTAGTGGTCGATAGTCCCCTCGCTCCGCGTTCTATACGAGCCGAGTGCTCGCTACAAACGTCGCTCCGGGCTCCGACGTCTCGCATTCGACGTGCCGGATCTCCACGGGAAACGTGGCCATAGACTCCAGCGCATTCGCGTAGACGACGCCGCTGTATACACCCTCCTTCTTCGTTATCGCCCGCTCCAACGCTTCAGCATCCACCTCCTCATCAAACACGATCACGCCGCGGCACTCTTCCAGGTGATCAGGCGTTTGGACGATTTCCGCGTAACCCAGGCCGATGAGGCCGTTGATAGATACCTCGTGCAGAACACGCATAGGAATACCCTGTAGACGATGTGCCAGGATCGACGGGTCTTACGGGATGCTGATGTGCTGCGCATCGTCCGTTTCGCATCGACCGAAATCCGAACAAGACCGTAGGGTAATAAAATCAAAACGCCGGCGAAATCAAGCCTCTGGCGGCATAATCCCCTACAGTTTCCGTCACTCTTTGCAGAATACTCACGGAAGGGGTCCCGGCTGCAGGACAACGATCACCCCTGCCGGCCGAATGCGAGCATAAGTTTGAGATGCGTCATGAGCAGGCCAACAAAGCCGTGTTTCTCCAGGCGCTCTGCCGGCGTGATCGCCAGTGAGGGTAGGCTGTACCGCTCGATCCAGTTTTCCATTTTAGCACGAACGAGCGATTCAGCGGGAAACCGGTTTTCCACGAAATTTCCGGTGTAGAAAGAGCGAATGGTCTGCAGGCGTTTATACGCCGTCTCATTGGCATCCAGCAACGTGGTGTCGCGTTGCGTGATCATGGCGCCGCCCACCAGGTAATCCCTATACGCAAAGGGCAGATCGAGAAGCGTCGGCACCACAACACTCGATATCTGCTGCTCCTGCCGTAATCCCACTTCGGCCGCCCGCGCCGTTGTCACGGCGACCAGGCACAACGTCTCCTCGGCGACTTTTTCGGGGTCAGAGTTTTCGACATGATCGAGTGCGAGACGGGCCAGATCCTGGGTGGTGCCTATGACACCCAGCGAAGCAAAGGCCGTGAAACGCGACAGGCGGCTTAACACGCGATCCTTTTCAGACATATATCCTAGCATTTCGCGCTGCGCATAGGTCGAGATGCGCCTTTAGGTTGAGGGGCCTTCTTCTTCACCACCGATCGCATTACGCATCCGGGTATCGGCCTGCAGGTTACGGAGCGCGTAATAATCCATGATGCCCAGATTCCCTGAGCGGAACGCTTCCGCAATGGCCAGCGGTACTTGTGCCTCGGCAGCCACCAGCTTCGCGCGTTGCTCCACCACCGTGGCCATCATTTCCTGTTCCTTTGCTACAGCGGCGGCGCGGCGCTCTTCGGCTTTTGCCTGGGCCACTTTGAGGTCGGCTTCGGCCTGATCAGTCTGTAACTTCGCACCGATGTTTTCGCCTACGTCAACGTCGGCGATATCGATCGAAAGAATTTCAAAAGCCGTACCAGAATCAAGGCCTTTGGAGAGCACCACCTTGGAGATCGAATCAGGATTTTCGAGTACCTCTTTGTGCGTGGCCGAGGAGCCGATGGTGGATACGATCCCTTCTCCGACACGCGCGATGATGGTCTCCTCGCCGGCGCCGCCAACGAGTCGATCGATGTTCGCACGCACGGTGACACGTGCAATGGCGCGCACCTGGATGCCATCCTTGGCCACAGCCGACACGGCCGGCGTTTCGATGACCTTGGGATTTACCGACACCTGGACGGCTTCGAACACATCGCGGCCGGCAAGGTCGATGCCCGTTGCCTGTTTGAAGGACAGATCGATGTTTGCTTTGTCGGCCGAGATCAGTGCATTCACGACCTGCTGAACGCGACCTCCTGCGAGGTAGTGCGCCTCCAACTCGCCTGGATCGACGAAGATGCCGGCTTTATGCGCGGTGATCAGCGGTTTCACGATAGATGCCGGCGGCACTTTGCGAAGCCGCATGCCCACCAGATCCCGAATCAGTCTCAGCCGAACACCCGAGAAATACGCTGTGATCCACAGGTTCACTGGGATGTAATAGAGAAACAAAATCAGGAAAAAAAGAATGAGCAAGATGAGGGCGATTCCGCCCCCTGCCAACAGATCTACCATGAGTCGTCCCTGTAAATAAACGTGAACCCTAGCGTTCTTCCTTTCGGTAGTCGCCACTTTGCCCGCCGGTTTTGGCGAGCAGGTGGATATCCATAATGCGAATGCCCTTTGAGACCGACTTACACATATCATAGACCGTGAGCGCGGTCACGGATACAGCTGTCAGCGCCTCCATTTCCACCCCGGTCGGCCCGAGCGTTTTGGTCAGGGCGCGAATATCGACCGAGTAATCTTCCTCCCGTAGCGTCAGCACTACGTCAACCCCTTTAAGCGCCACATCGTGACAGAGAGGGATCAGTTTGCTCGTCTGTTTGGCCCCCAGGATGCCGGCGATTTGCGCCACAGTTAACACGTCCCCTTTTCGGATCTTATTTTCGGCCACAAGCCGGAAGGCCTCCTCGCCAAGGATCACTTTGCCGGCGGCAACCGCCGTACGCGCGGTGACGGATTTCTCCGCAACGTCTACCATGCGCACGCCGCCCTGTGGGTCGACGTGCGTGAGCGATGGTGCGTCAGTCATACAATTCCTATCTGCAATAGATGAAGGTGACCAGGGGGTCTGCCCAGGAAGATACTCCCCGGCCCATCCAACGACAAGGTCACGTACCCATAGAATCGCTGCCGTCGGACAAATTTACCTGGAAGCGCCTGGGGTAGCTGGAATGTAGTGCTCGTCTGCAGGAAACCTACCTTACAGGGATCTCACTCGAGGCATCGGGAGCCTTTTTTTCGAGCCACAGGGTGACAGGCCCGTCGTTGATGAGGCGAACCTGCATCGAGGCGCCGAATACGCCGGTCGGCACGGGCCGGCCGAGCGCCTCGCTGAGCGCATCGACAAAATGCCGGTACAGGCGCTCCCCTTTCTCAGGCGGCGCCGATCGGGTGAAGGAGGGCCGATTCCCGCGTGCGGCATCCCCGTACAGCGTGAATTGTGAAACGACCAGCGCATCACCGCCGCAATCGAGCAATGACCGGTTCATTTTCCCGTCATCATCCGCGAAAATTCGAAGCTGGGCGCACTTTCGAGCAAGCGCCTCCGCTTCGCGCTCGGAGTCCGCGACATGGACCCCAATGAGAATGAGCATCCCCGCGCCGATCGAGGCCGTCGTTTCGCCTTTGATATCTACGCGGGCTTCGGACACCCGTTGAACCAGAATAATCATGTGCCCGTAGCGGTAAGCCGCTCGATCAGGAATGTTCGAAATAACATCATGGCACGCCCCCGGTGGCTGATGGTGTTTTTTCGCGCCGCCGGCAGTTCGGCAAATGTCTGCGACTCGCCATCCGGCAGAAAGAGGGGATCGTACCCGAAGCCGCCGTCACCGCGCTCGGCCACCTCGATGCGGCCCTCGCACAAACCTTCGAACAGATACACCTGCTCGCCGTCGTGGTACGCCAGCACGGTCGTGAAGCGTGCCGATCGATCCCCGGCACCCTGCAGCTCCGCCAGGAGCCGCCGCCTGTTGGCGACGGGGTTGGCGTCCTCCCCGGCATAACGGGCCGAGTGGACGCCCGGCCGGCCTCCCAGCGCCCGCACCTCCAGTCCGGTGTCGTCGGCCAGCGACGGCAACCCCGTAAAGGCGAATACCTCACGCGCTTTTTTGGAGGCATTCCCGGCCAGGGTAGGTGCGTCTTCCTCAACCTCTCCGATCCCTGGAAACGCGTCCACCCCCAGCACCTCGACAACCAGGCCGCCCAGCAGAGCGCGCATTTCAGCGACTTTGCCGGCATTCCGTGTGGCCAGGACCAGCTTCATGTCTGCCCTCTCATACGGTTGAGTGTTAAATTTTTCGCACCTACGTAACCCGACTGGAAGCCCTTCCGTAGCCTTCTGCCAACCAAATCGACGATCCCTTGAGGGAGGGAGCATCATGAAACACATCCTTAATCGGCCAGGTATGCTGGCGCTTGTCATCACCCTGGCCTTCCCGCTTTTTGCGTCCGCACAGAGTCCCCTTGAAAGTAAGTCCCCCGCGTGGTGGGATGCGTTTGGTAAGCAGATGATTGTATCGCTCGATTCACCGATCCCCCGTATTCAGGAACAGGCGCTGAGCAACATCATCTTCTACGCGGCCCACTACCCCGGCAAGATGACGCTGGATCCTGCCATCCCAAAGATACTCGATGTCTACCAGAAGGATGACAAGGAGGCGCGTCGCACCCTGGCGCTGATGGCGCTCCATGCGATTGGAGATGAGGCCGGCATGCGCCGACTCAATACGCTCGTCCGGTACGAGACCTCCCCCCGCATAGAACACCTCACGAGAACGGTGTTGGCCGACTATTTTGGTGGGTGACCCCCAGCGCCCCGCCACATTCCGTAGAAAGCCACGCAGTTCGTTCAGGCTGCGTGGCTTTCTTGCTTTACCTCGTAAAGACTCGGTCAAGTTACTTGACGAGCGGAACAAATCGCTGTATTATTCTTTGCTGTTCCTTCAACCCGAAACCAAAACCAAGAAAAAGAGAGAACGCACTTGGCAGTAGGAATTAAAGTTCGCGACAACGAATCGATTGACCGCGCGCTGCGCCGTTTCAAGCGCGCCGTAAACCGGAGCCGTGTCCTCCGCATGTTCCGTGCGAACATGGCCTATACAAAACCGTCCGAAGAGCGCCGGCTTGCCCGCGAAAAAGCGGCCCGCAACTCACGCAAGCGTTCGCGGACGTTTTGAGTTCACGGACTCGTACGGTATTCGCGCTCGTACGGTGTTCGCCGCCTGGCAGGCTCCATGCGTTGCGTGATTCGTGACCGCGCGTACATCACGCCATCACGAATCACGCCGCATACGCTGGTTTTTTTCGTCAAGCCTCGAGCCCGAGGGCTTCGTGCACCAGTGCATCTTGTTGCTGCTGGTGCACTTTTGCGCTTCCGGTAGCCGTACTGGCGCTCGCCGCGCGGCCCGCATAGGCAAGTCGCCGGCCACAGGGTCCGTGTAGCCGTTCCAGCGCCGCATCGAGCCGGTGCCGCAGGAACGACCAGGCGCCCATGTTGGCAGACTCCTCCTGTACCCAGACGACGGTATGTGCATTTCGATACCGCTCGAGCTCGGCGGCGATTTCTTCTTCGGGGAACGGATAAAATTGTTCGACCCGGGTGACGGCTATTCTCTCGGCCAACCCTTCTTGTTTCCGGAGCGTCTGCATGATGTCGTAGTACACTTTCCCCCCGCAGAATAGGTGCCGCTCCACACGCTCGGGGTCGGTCCCTTCGGCTGAAATCACGGGCTGGAAAGCGCCTTCGTAGAAATCCTCTGACGGCGAGACGGCCAGCGGGTGGCGAATGAGGCTCTTGGGAGACATCACCACGAGAGGCCTGGCGATCGTGTTTTTCACCTGCCGGCGCAGCGCATGGAAAAAATTGGCCGGCGTGGTGAAGTTGCCCACGATCAGGTTATCCTCCGCACACAATTGAAGGAATCGTTCGAGGCGAGCCGAGGAGTGCTCGGGGCCCTGGCCTTCATAGCCGTGGGGGAGTAACAGCACCAGACGGCTCTGTTGCCCCCACTTCTCTTCAGCGGCGCTTAGAAACTGATCGTAGATGATCTGCGCCCCGTTGGCGAAGTCGCCAAACTGCGCTTCCCAGATAACCAACGCCTCCGGATTCGCGACAGAGTAGCCGTACTCGAACCCACACGCCGCATATTCGGAAAGAAAGCTATCGTAAATCAGCAACGACGCCTGACCCTCTCGGATGTTGTTCAGCGGAATATACTCGGCACCCGACTGCTGATCGTAGAGCACCGCATGGCGATGGCTGAACGTCCCGCGGCGTGAGTCCTGGCCGGCCAGACGCACGTAGGTTCCTTCCAGCAGCAGCGATCCGAGCGCGAGGGCCTCGGCAAACGCCCAATCGATTTTCTTCTCCTCAGCAAACTGCACATCCCGCCGCTCGAACTGACGCACGAGCTTTTCGTGCACATTGAAGCCGGCGGGAAATTGAACGAGCGAGCGAACGGTCGCCGCCAGATCCTCCCGGTTGGCGGCCGTCACGACCGGCGGCTCCACGCGCACTTCTCGCCGTCGAGGCAGCACCTTCAACTCCTGCTTGTTCTCTTTGAGCGCCTTAACCCGATCAAACGCTTCCTGTAGCAGACCGCGATAGTCATCGAGCATTTTCTCGGCCTCGTCGAGCCCCATATCGCCGCGACGAACCAGCAACTCGGTGTACAACTTCCGGACGGATCGCTTGCCCTCGATCTTCTTGTATAGCAGGGGTTGCGTATAGGTGGGCTCGTCCCCTTCGTTATGACCGTGAACGCGGTAACAGAGCAGATCGATCACGACGTCCTTGTTGAACACCTGACGGAAATCCAGCGCCAGCCGCATGATCCGGACACACGACTCCGGGTCGTCGCCGTTGACATGGAAGATCGGCGCCTGGATCATCCGCGCCAGGTCGGTCGCATACGTCGAGCTGCGTGCATCGCTGGCGTTTGTCGTAAACCCGATCTGGTTGTTGATGACCAGATGGAGCGTGCCTCCCGTGGTATACCCCCGGAGCTGACTCAAATTGAGGGTTTCCGCCACGACACCCTGGCCGGCAAACGCGGCATCGCCATGGATGAGAAGCGGTATCACCGCGTCCTTGTAGTCGCCCCCCGGCGCCTCGGCGTTCGCGAGCCGCATCAGGTCCTGCTTCGCTCGCACCATCCCTTCCACCACCGGATTCACGGCTTCCAGATGGCTGGGGTTGGACGCAAGCGCAATCTTGACGGTCGCCCCACTGGGTGCTTCGTGCACGCCGCGCGCGCCCAAGTGGTACTTCACATCACCTGAACCTTGCGTCGTGCTGGGATCGATGCTGCCCTCGAATTCAGAGAAGATGACTTCGTAGGGCTTATTGAGGATATTGGCTAACACGTTGAGCCGGCCCCGATGCGCCATCCCGATCACGACTTCCTGGACCTCCTGGTCGGCAGCGTCGGACAACATGGCGTCTATCATCGGGATCATGGTCTCGGATCCCTCGAGCGAGAACCGTTTGTGCCCGATGTACTTCGTGTGCAGGAAACGTTCAAACGCTTCGGCCGCATTCAGACGATGTAACACGCGGCGCTTCTCCCGATCCGAAAGCGAATCCACGCCCCGCGAGGGTTCGATGCGCTCCTGAAGCCACCGTTTCTCTGCCGGCTCGGAGATATGCATATACTCCACGCCGATCTTGCGGGCATAGGTTTGCCGCAGGATATCCGTTACCTCGCGCAACGTGAGGATATCCTGCCCGCCGAGCCCTCCGGTGATGAACCGCCGATCTAGATCCCAGATCGTCAATCCATACGTCGCCGGATCGAGATCCGGATGGTAGGCCCAGTTGTACCCGAGCGGATTCACATCCGCCTGGAGATGGCCGCGACTGCGGCAGCTGCGGATGAACTGGAGCACGCTGGCCTGTTTGTGGATGAGATCCATCTCGGAATCCCGCCCTCCTTCACGCACGAAGTAAGGGGTCGAGTCCGTGGCCATGGCATAGGGCTGGTACGGAATGCCCAGATCGGTAAAAATCTCCCGGTAGAAATCGTGTTTGCCCAGGAGCAACTCGGACACATAGGCCAGGAAAGCGCCGCTTTCCGCTCCCTGGATCACCCGGTGATCGTATGTGGAGGTGATCGCCATCACTTCCGAGATCCCCATTTTCTTGATGATCTCCGGCGGCACGGCCTCATATTCGGGCGGATATCCGATGGCCCCGACCCCGACGATCACTCCCTGCCCCGGCATTAGCCGAGGCACGCTCAGGACCGTCCCGATCATGCCGGGATTGGTCAACGTCGCCGTCGTGCCTTCAAAATCCGACGGCGTCAGCTTCCCGTCCCGAGCGCGTTTCACGATGTCGTTGTAGACACCCAGCAGCCGGAGGAAATTGATCTGGTCCGCCCCCTTGATGTTCGGCACAAACAACACGCGCTTGCCGCGTCGTTCCATGTCGATCGCCAGTCCGAGGTTCGTCCCTCGGGGGACGACCTGCTGCGGCGTGCCGTTGACGGTGCGGATGCTCGTATTCAGACTGGAAAAGCACTTCAGTCCTTTGATCACCGCCCAGGCGACGAGGTGCGTGAACGATACCTTCTCGCCGCCGACATACCGCTGATAGTCGTTGATCAGGGCGCGGTTCTCGGACATGAGCCGAACCGGGATCGTCCGGACGGACGTCGCCGTGGGCACGCCGAGGCTCGCTTCCATGTTCTCGACGATTTTCGCGCTGGCGCCGCGCAGCGGCACAAGCTCGACATCGTCGCCAAGCGGGGGGGTTACCGCTGTATCGGCCGGCGCGCCATCACCTTCCGCCGGGACGACCGACGGCGCCAGGGCGGGTTCGGCGGCGGCACTTACGGGTTTCGGCGACGCCACCTGGAACGACCGTGCCGTCTGGACGGCCACGAAGGACTCCGAAGGCTGGTAGTCGGCGAAGAATTCCTGCCAGCTTTCGCTGACGCTCTGGGGATCGATGAGATACTGGCTATAGAGTTCTTCGATATAACCGGTATTAAAACCTAAAGCACTCACTATCGGACGCGTTTAATTGTACGGGGGACAGGATGCGGATTACTCGTAACGATGCGTGGTGGGTAAGGATTCCAGACCACGCGTAATCAGTCGTTACGCTCCAGACCGATTACGTTTTCGATATGATGGGTATGCGGGAAGAGATCGACCGGTTGCACGTCGGTGATGCGATAGGTGTTTCCGAGCATCGCGAGGTCCCGCGCCTGGGTCTGTGGGTTGCAGCTCACATAGACGATGCGCCGGGCGCCAAGGCCGGCCAACTGGGGGACGAGATCCGGGTGCAGGCCGGCACGCGGCGGGTCCAGAATGACCACATCTGGCGCGCCGTGTTTCTCCACGACATGATCAAGCCTGAGTTTCCCCAGATTGGCGAGCACGAACGAGCAGTTCTGGACCCCATTCGCGGCAGCGTTGGCGCGGGCATTGGCGATCGACTCGGGCACGACTTCGATGCCGACTACCTGCCGGGCGTCGCGAGCGACGAAGATCGAGATAGTGCCGGCGCCGCAGAACAAGTCGTACACCAGATCGTCCGGCTTCAACGCAGCGCTTTGTCGCGCCACCTCGTACAACCGCTCGGCCTGACGCGTATTGGTCTGGAAGAACGCATTCGGAGCAATCTCAAAGCGAAAATCTCCGATGATATCATGGATGACACCCGGCCCGAAGATCACATGCGTGGCTTCACTCAGCGCCGCTTGCGCCAGCCCCGTATGGATGCTATTTACAAATGTAGTCACCACCGGCACGCGGGCTTTTATTTCCATGGCGAGCCGTTCAATCCGCTCCGGCTCATATCCGTTCGTATACAGGTTCACCATCAGATCTCCCGTTCGCTGGCCGTTACGAATCACCAGATGGCGCAGATACCCGTGTTGTTTACGGATGTCCCACGGCTCCCAGTCGTTCGCCTTCGCTACCTCACGGATGAGGTTGACCAGTGTCACGCTGTCTTCAGATTGGAGGTGACACGTCGCGAGATCGATGACCTTGCTGAAGTTGCCCGGCGCGTGCAGCCCCAGTGCAAATCGGGTATCAAACGCTTCCCCGGAGGCAATTTCATCCGCCGTGAGCCAGCGCGCGGCGCTGAAGGAGAATTCCATCTTATTACGATAATAATAGATGGGGTCCGCGCCGATCGTTGGGTTAACGGGTATATCTCGGAATCCGCCCAGATGGGCCAGGGCATCGACCACACTTTGCCGCTTCGCTTCCAGCTGGGCGGCATATTCGACGTGTTGCCACTTACAGCCACCGCAAACGCCAAAGTAGGAGCAACGGGGCGTCGTTCGGAGCGGACTGGGCTCGAGTAGTTCGAGCATCACCCCCTCGGCGTGTTTCCGTTTTTTGCGAATCACGAGGGCACGAATGCGGTCCCCCGGCACGACACCGGGGACAAAAAGGACCACACCTTGTACGCGCGCGAGCGATTTGCCGCGATCGGCAAACTTCTCGATGACAACTTCAATCTCTTCTTGCTTCTTCACGGTTCCTACAGGACGGTCGTAGATCGAGGCATCAGCCCCCCGGTGTTGTCAGGCGCGCCCCGCTACGCTGAACGGCGAGATCCTGCATTTTCATGGCAACCACGCGGCCTTCTTTCTCCGCGATCGCCCGATTGTACGCGATATATTGAGCGGCTACATACCCTCCCAGCGCGTGCAGAAGTAGCGCGGCAATACGAGGTTGTTGTTTCATCATATACTTCAACTCGGGGCGAAAAAAGCCGAGTACGCGCGTTTCTTTGACAGCCTGGGCTGTCTCGAGCCGGCGGAAATCGCCGAGCACGGCCAGCTCGCCAAACACCCCGTATTCGTGGATCGTCCGAAGTTCTTGCAGGGCGCCATTTGTCTCTTCCACATAAAATCGAACACTCCCATGCTCCACGAAGTACAGCCCGAGACTCGGATCGCGCTCGCGATAGATGAACTCGTCGGGTTTGTATTCCCGGCTGTGCAGCGCTTCGGAGAGGACTTTCAACTCGGGCCGGCCGAAGCCCTGAAGCAAAGGCACTTGACGGAGTATTTTCAGGGTAGCCTGGGGCCGTGGATCCTCCGAAGGCTGGACGGCTCGCTGGTAGGCCGTACGGAGCGTGTGGGTGAAGCGATCCACACGGGCGCGTATCGTTTCGATTTCCTGCATAGGCAAAGGTGTTCAAAATGCGTGTCCGATCCCGAAGTGGAGCCTGGATTCATTAAACGCGTGATCGAAGAAGCCTCCTCCACGCGCCGGATCGTGCACTTTATAAGCGAGGTCTAATCGTACGATAAGATATTCCCAGGCCAAACGCAGCCCAAAACCCGCTCCCACGCCCAATTCACGGTAGAAAGAGTCAAAACGAAAGCGGCCGACCGGTCCACCCGGGTTGCGCGGCCCGATCCAAACGTTTCCGGTGTCGCCAAAGAGCGCCAGGATCCAGTCCGCAGCGAGCACGTCATACATAATGATGTTACGCACTTCCACACTGGCCTCTAGTTTGATTTCGCCACCCAGGATGGGGCTGCTCGAATCAAGCTGGTTTCGCCCCGGCCCCAGTTCACGCAAGCCCCAGCCGCGGACGCTCGCCGCGCCGCCGCTATAGAACCGGCGGTCGAATGGCACGACGTCGGCATTGCCTGTGGGGTGCGCAAAACCTGAGACCACCTTCCAGGCCACGATCGAGCGGGTATTCATCGGGTTGTAACGCCGGAAGTCCGCCCCCATGCGGATGTATTGCCGGTAGATGAGGCTGTTGTCCGTGGAGCTGCTTTTAAAGAGGCCCAGGCCTGGCAGCCGGCCCTCCAGTGTATCGGGCGTGGCGATGTACCGGTCGATCAGGTACGGGAGATTGCCTCCGATCTCAAACGATCCCTCGTAGCTATATCCCTGATCGCGTCGGAGGGGATTCGCATTGGCAGACCGGAACGAATACCGGAGCGCGCTATTGATCTGGGGTTTGGTATAGTCCTCTTCAATTTGCGCGCGTTGGACCGGGTCGTCGATGGCCTCGACGATTTGGTCCAGGAAGTTTTTCTTGAAACCGATCAGGGTGTCCGGATTGCTCAGGGTAAGATCAAAGGCGTCCAGAAAGGTGTAAAGCGTTGGATTATGTTGCATTTCGACGCGGAAGCGGGCCGATCCTCGGCCACGGATCACGAGGCGGAGTTGTTCGCGGCGCGCGGTCAGAAATGCGAGGGAGAGTTGACTGCGGGCGTCGTAAAGATCGAATAGATCTTCCAGTCGATGGAAGGGGCGAATCAGGTAGGGAATGGTGAGGGAGGCTGATACCTCCACCTGCGCCGAGGTAAAAAACGTAGAGTCCACGTCGCCGGCGATCGAGCCGGTCGTATTGATGCGGAGCAGTTCGCCGCGGCCGAGGACATTGGCATTCTCGTACGTCACCCCCAGGCCGGTACCCAACTCATTGTCGGATGTAGAAAGCACCCCATTTCGCTGGAGCATAAACGTTTCGAAGCGCATCTGATGGCGCTCGCGTGTTCTCAACTCGATCCGATGTGGAAGCCGTGTGCCCTCGACCCCGATCGTGTGGGTCGTATCGCTCATCAGGGCTTCGATGCGCGTGTAGGCGAAGACGCCGGTGCCTTCCAGCCGGCGCTTGGTAGCCAGGACGAGTGACTGATTATACCATTCACCCGGGGCGAATTGGAGGGAGCGGCGAAGCAGACCGCTGCGAAGCCGGCGATCACCCTCGATCTGTGTAACCACGATACCGGCACTGTCAGACGGAAGAACGGCCAAGGTATCGATGCGGAGTGCGGCGGCCTGTTCGGGTCCGCTCACGGCAAAGAAGACGTCTGCGAACATAAAACGTTCGCCGGCTTTGATGACGAACGTTACATCGAGCGTATCCTCTGCCCTGGGGAATACGATGGCGCGAATGGAATCCCGTGTCGCGGAGGCATAACCTTCGTCGCGTAGGAAGGTAAGGATTCGCCGGCGTTCCTCGTGCAGCGCGGGTACGGTAAACAAATGACCATCGGGCAGAAACGAGAGGGTATCGCCACGGACACGGAGGTTGGTGGGTTTCAAGATCGACTGGCGGGCCAGCGCTTCCTGCTGCGACGGCCCCAGGTCCTCGGCATCGTAAGAGACGGTGCCGATGTAGGTAGGGCGTCCCTGGTCGACCAGAAAGTGCACGTCGAGACGTCCGTTCGCCAGGGTGTCGATCCGTGCATGCACCTCGGCCTGGCGGTAGCCTTCCTGACGGTAGGAGTTGATCAGACGCTCCACATCCTGCTGGAGAACGGTAGTATCCAGGTAGGCCGGTGGTTCGCCCGTAGCGATTAGCGCGCGACCCAGGCGACGTCCGAGCGTATTGGACGCACCGAGTTGATGGAGCCACAGCCACCAGGTGAAGCCCGGAATACGAAGGAAACGACGATTGGCCTGGGTGCGAACGCGGGCATCGAGTTGATCTGCGGTAAAGACGCTATTGCCCCTGAAGCGAACACGAGACACGATACTTCGATCCGACTCTTGGGGAGGGTCGGGGAGCGGTTGGGCGTTAGCAGGGAGCAAACCCGGGCCGGCGACAATGACCCACACAAGAGAAAGGTGTAGGAGAACCGCGAGGCCTCGAAGGCGGTGAGCAGAATAAACGCCGAAAACGAACGAGAGAACGGATGAGCGTATAATAAGGCGAACGACGGCTATCTGGATAACGTTCAGACACAAGCGCCGCTACTCCTCCTCGAAAAAGAAATCGTCGTCCGCCGTTGGGAAATCGGGCCAGATTTCTTCGATGCTCTCGTAAGGCTCGCCGTCATCCTCCATCTCGCGAAGGTTTTCGATGACCTCGATGGGGGCGCCTGTCCGTTCGGCGTAATCGATGAGTTCGTCCTTCGTAGCCGGCCACGGCGCGTCTTCCAGGTAGGAGGCAAATTCCAGGGTCCAATACATGGTCGGCAATTCAGCTAATGGTACACGTGGGAGTAAGTGACAGCATCGGAAGCAAGTTGAACGAATCGCTCCGGGGAAGCACGATAGGACGTAAAGGGTATAAATGCAACACGCCACTTGCGCTAGTGCGGTACCCGTCCGGCCTGATTGTACTCAGGCGAGGCACGCGCAAGCGGAGCGTGTGTTCCGAATAGCCGGTGAGAGGAGAGTACGACACCCCGGGTATGCCCCGTTCATCCGCCGGTCAGTCCAGGGAGCTTTCGGTAGCCTCCACTTCGGCGAACATCTCCCGATACTGTTCGGGCGTCATATTGGGCAGGAAGAAGTAGATAGGATTAACCGATCGACCATCGGTGCCACGCACTTCGTAGTGAAGGTGTGGGGCGGCGGATAAGCCCGTGTTGCCGCTGTATCCGATTTTCTCCCCGCGCTTGATCTGCCGGCCCTGAACGATCTCCGTGGGGATATCGGAGAGGTGGGCATAAACTGTAGTGTAGCCGGTAACGGGGTGCTTGATCTTGACATACTTACCAAATCCTGAATTCCGGCCGGCCTCCAGGATGACGCCGTCACCCGAGGAATGTACGGGTGTACCACGTGGAACGAGGATATCGATGCCGTGATGCATCCTGTTGATGCGCAGAATCGGGTGGAAACGCTGGCCGTGTCCGGAGACGAGCGGACCTTCGGCGGGGAGGATGGCCGGCATTTGCGCGAGCCAGTCGCTCCGTTTTTCAGCCAGATTCGCCAGGTCGCGATAACTTTCGTTCTGGAGATTCATCTGGCGCTCCAACTGATCCAACTGAGAGGCGGTTTCACGGAGCAATTCGCTGGTGCTCGGGCTGAACCCGTTAAATTCGTTATACGCCTCCGTACCACCTACACCCACCTGGCGGACATCCTCGGGGATTGGATCGGCCTGGAGAATGGTTCGATAGAGTTCCTGATCGGACTGGGAGAGGGCGTCCAGCTGAGCCGAAAAGTCGGACATCTTCTGCCGCACCGTGTTGAGTTGGTCCTGAAGAACGGCGTTCTCGTGGATGAGCGCAAGTTCCTCTGGAGTACCTACGACGCGGTCCACCCCGTAGGTCAGGAAGCCTGCCATGACGAGTGCGATCAAGAAGAGGATACCGCCCTGTTTGATCAGCCTCGACCTTTTTGGCTTCAACTCGACAAACGAAAATGACTGTTCGTCGTAGTAATAATATTTATTTTTTGCCATAAGAACAACGCTTATCCCGCCATTGACTTCGAATCCAGTGCATGCTCACAGCAGGAAGAGGTATCACGGACGCTCGCTTGACGAATCCGGGGAGCAAACGCCTCTTCGAGAACTTGAAGATCAGATCGGCCTGACCGAGCGATTGTAGTCGTGGTGTACATCGAATTACACTGGCAATCGGCCGGGCGTCTGTTCACTTAAGCTTACTATGAGATACCAGACTACCTGTGGGGGATAGTCCACTATCGAACAAGGAGTAGCAAGAATGAGAATGTGTACATACCCAGTGCATCTGACTCCGCTTATTTTCTGGCCCAGGAAATATAGGAGCGCGGCCATCCCTTGTCAACAGTGAGACCCTTCGTGCGACACGAAACGGAAAGATGGCGCTGGAATCGTGTCAAATCCATCACCATCGTATCTCTTTTCTGCCAAACTTCAGTGTCGGAGATACGTTCCGCCGACGCTCGGCGCCGACCCTTCATTCGTAATCGTGCTCGAAATATTCGATGCCTCGCAGGGGCATCGTCGACTCGTTCTTACGGATTCGGTCGGCGAGGCGCTTGGCGAACACCTCGGCCGGGTCGTATCCATAATGGCGGAGCAAGTGATTCATCGCGATCACTTCGCAGATGACGGTGATGTTCTTGCCGGGGGTGATGGGCACCTTGACGAGGGGCAACTCGACGCCCAGTATCGGGAACGTGTCGTCTACCATGCTGATGCGGGTGTAGTCCTCGTCCGGGTCCCACAGCTGCATATTGACCACCACCTCGATGCGTTTCTGGAAGCGTATCGCCCGGATGCCGAACATCGCGCGGACGTCGACGAGCCCCAGGCCACGCACTTCCATGAAATGCTGCACAAGGTCCGTTCCAGAACCCATCACGATCTGTTCGCCCTGCTTTGTAGCGATCACGACGTCGTCCGCTACCAGTCGGTGGCCGCGTTCGACGAGGTCCAGCGCCACCTCGCTTTTTCCGATGCCGGACTTCCCGGTGATCAGCAGGCCGATGCCGTACACCGCAACGAGGGATCCGTGTACGGGCTGCTGCAACGCGAACTGATCGTTCAAGAACTCGCCCAGGAGGGACATGAAGCGAGTGGTGGGGGTAGCCGTCACATAGAGGGGCACCTCTACCTTCGTCGCCATCTCCACCAGCTCCGGATCGAGCTCGTTGTTTTCCGTGAGAAAGATACACGGAATGGGAAATTGGATCAGATGATCGAAGGCTTCTCTCCGGCGGGATGTCTTTAGATGCCCCAGGTACTGCGTTTCGGTGTTACCCAGGATCTGGACCCGTTGGTACGTAAAGAGGTCGACATACCCCGCCAGTGCAAGACCTGGGCGATGCAGATTACTCTCCTGTATCTTTCGTTTCGAGGCGTCCACCGCATTAACAGCGGTGATCTCGAGCCCCATACGCGTGGTGAGTTGTTCGACGACGAATTCGACGGTCAGACTCTCCTTCTTAAACACCTGCGGAGTATGTGGCATATTGAGCCTGGGGTCAGGGCACTTCGACCTTATCGAGGATGCGCTGCACGATATCCTCGCTCGTCACTTCCTCCGCCTCGGCCTCGTAGGTCGGGGCGATGCGGTGACGGAGTACATCCATTGCGATCGAGCGCACGTCTTCGGGCATCACGTAGGCACGGTGCTGCAAGAAGGCGTGGGCGCGAGCGGCGAGATTGAGGTTGATCGTAGCGCGCGGGGAAGCGCCGTATTCGATGAGCGGGGTCAGGGATTCGAGCTTATACTGTCCGGGCTGGCGAGACGCCATGACCAGGTCCACGATATACTTCTCGACGCGCTCGTCGATATACAGGTCGTTTAATACGAGGCGGGCGGACAGGATCTGCTGGGGTTTGATGACGGGACGGACCGTGGCGCGTTCGCCCGTTCGGGCCATGCGGCGCATGATCTCCAGTTCTTCATCGCGCGACGGGTAGCCCACCTTGATCTTGAGCATGAACCGGTCTACCTGCGCCTCGGGAAGCGGATACGTCCCCTCCTGCTCGATAGGGTTCTGGGTGGCGAGGACCAGAAACGGTTCTTCGAGTTTGAAGGTTGTCTCCCCGATCGTGACCTGGCGCTCTTGCATGCTTTCCAGGAGCGCGCTCTGCACCTTCGCCGGCGAGCGGTTGATCTCGTCCGCCAGGATAATATTGGAGAAGATCGGCCCTTTCTTGATGCTGAAGACGTTTTCGTGCTGGTTGTAGATCAGCGTGCCCAGCAAGTCCGCCGGTAACAGATCCGGCGTGAATTGGATACGTTGGAAGTTGGTGCTGATGGCGCGCGCCAGAGAGCTCACCGTCAACGTCTTGGCCAGCCCCGGGACACCCTCGAGCAACACATGTCCGTCGCCGAGCAGCCCGATGAGCAGCCGTTCCACCATGTACCGCTGCCCGACGACTACCCGGCCGATCTCGGTGAGCAATTCATCCACGAAGACACTTTCCTGGGCGATGCGTTCGTTCACAACGGCCAGATCGAATGAGGCCATACTACTTGAAGGTTTTGGGTGAGTAGGAGCGAACCATGCGCGCGAACCGGCAACGACCGAATCGCAGCGATAACGTAGGTCTCCGGGCGACAAAAATCATCCCCTAGAATCCTTCGATTCAGTCGATGTTTCCCCTCGCCACGCCTTAAAGCAGCATGGCGCGGGGTTCACGCCCGAATCGTTCCAGGAATTCCTCCTTGATACGTTCCACACAACTTGGTACGGCGTACCGCTGACCGACCACCAGCACACAGCCCCCTCGCCCGGTGAGACAGGCCCCGTACATCCCCTCTCCCCCGCGTGATTCCACCGCTTCGACGACAAAATCGATCTCTGCATTGGTGCCGGCCCACTCTTCGCGCAGCGATGCGTGGGAAAAGAACAGCAGTCCGCCCACCACTTGCCAGTCTGATCGCCGCAACGCGGTATCCAGATGATGCGCACGATGAGACTCCCCTACCAGAAACCGCACTACGGGCCGGAGACGCTTTGGCAGCCCGGCCAGCGCCCGGTTCAGGGATCTAAAATCCAGCAGCGTCAGCGATCGCAAATCGCGATGCGGCCCTTCCTTAAGGATGGCCAGCGCTTCCTTCGCCAGCGTCTCCACATTCCGATAGGCTTCCTCCCCCAGCGGAGCCATCGAGCCCACATCTACGATTCCCCAGCAGATGGCATCGCCCCCGGGAATAGCCACGTTTCGACGCTCAGCGGTCAACGTATTCACCAACACGATCGTATCGACGGAGCCTGCGTCGGCGGCCATGAGATAGGCCACGCTATAGGGACCATCGATCAATTCGCTGATGACGGTGCACAAGGCCGCATACGGAATCGGCGTAGTCGCCGGCAGGCCGCAGGCCGCATGCATGGCCCGCATCGCCGCAACGGCCAGCGACGCCAGATACGGCTCGACGCAGGTTGGAAAAACGGTCGTGACCACGGCGGCCTGGACGCCGTCCGTCTGGCCGGCGACGCGGCGCCAGATCGCGGCGATGAGTCGCACCCAGATCGGCGCAGGTGAAGACGGTTCGTCCGTCGTTACCAGGAAACGCTGGCCAGGGTCCTCTCCGGCGATCTCCGAGGGATCATCACCCACACGACGCAGGGCGACGGCAGTCCCCTGGGACAGCGACAACAGCGCTGCACCGCCGTCCACGAAACAGGTATGTTGGGCGAAGAGCCCGAATCCGACATGAGCGAAGCCGGCATGAACCGTCCCCGGGCGTGCGCCCAGCCGGTCCTCCAGAAGATGCGTTGCCCGATCGGTGAGTTGATCGGCCCGCAGGCGTTCCCGCTTTGGCATGCGTTGGAACGCGCGCTCGTACGACGCGAACAGGGCGGCGGGACGCGTGGGCATGGGGCGAGACAGGCCTGTGGACATCACAACACTGACAAATCAAGCAATGAATCGAACGAGCGACGAAACCGTCGACCGATGCTACGCAGGGGCGATGACCACGCAGGATGGGTGGGCGCGGGACAACGCGCGAAGGCGGCCGGAGGAACAGTACCTTACAACAGGCCGGACTAATCTACCGGGTCGACGCGATGAATTTACCCAAAGCTCATGCATGGAACACATCGCCCGGGGCAAGTGCGTACCCATTCAGGAAGATCTGGACCGGAAGCCGGCGTTTGCCTTCCTGCTGCACATCCAGCAGTTCGACAGCGCCTTCCCCGCAAGCCACCACGAGCCGGCGCCCCCCTTCCAGCACGGTGCCCGGGGAGCCATCGCCTGCGGCGATTCGGGATCGATACGCCTTTAACAGGGTATCGCCGTGTTTTGTCCACGCCCCGGGATGGGGCGACAGTCCTCGAATATGGTTATGCACCTGGCGAGCCGGCCGGCTCCAGTCGATGACGCCATCTTCCGTAAAGACCTTGGGCGCCGCCGTAGCTTCCTCATTCCGCTGCGGGACTACGATCGCCGTGCCGTTGGCGATACGCCGCACGGTTTCGAGGACGACTTCGGCGCCCAGCTGCATCATGCGATCGTGTATTTCACCCGTCGTTTCATCCGGTCCGATGGCCATCGTTCGCTGCAGGATCATACCACCGGTATCTACCTTCTCCTCCAGGAAAAAGGTGGTGACGCCCGTTTCATGATCGCCGGCCATGACGGCGCGATGGATGGGAGCCGCGCCGCGGTAGCGTGGCAAAAGAGAACCATGAAGGTTAAAGGCGCCAAGCCGAGCCGCGGTGTACACAGCCGGTGGAAGGATGCGGAACGCGACCACGACGATGATGTCCGGGTGGAGCGCCTGCACGGCTTCGGCGAAGGCCGGGTCACTCACGCGTTCCGGTTGCAGGAGGGTATCGATCCCCAGGCGAAGAGCGGCTGCCTTGACGGGGGTGACGGAGATCTGCTGGCCACGGCCTCGGGGTTTATCGGGGCCTGTCACCACCGCGATAGGGCGGTAGCCGGCCTCGCACAGGTGTTCGAGTGCGGGCACCGCAAAGGCGGCCGTTCCCATATAGACGATTCGAGGTTCGGCCTCCCGCGACGTTTCATGCATGCGCTCGCTCTGCTCCACGCCCCAACGGGTGCGCTATTACCGAATGGATGAACGCTCGTCCCATGGCGGGCTGATGAGCCTGAACTCACCCCGGCCCACGTCGTCGATAAAGACAAAGCGCCGGCCAATCCGCCGGTAATGCCACACCTCATAGGGATGCTTCACATCCGCGTTCGCCTGGCCCTGCTCCACTTCGTCCGGCTCCCCAAAAAGCACCAGGGCATGGCCCCGGTCGCTCTGCCAGCCTCCGGTCTGGCCGGCGTAATGTCGGTTGGCGAAGTCGATCCGGTGGTAGTACTCGTCCATGCGCTCATTGGCATCGGGTGTAGCCGGCGTGGGGTCTCGTTTCTGCCAGAATGCCATGAAGCGTTCGAAGCGCTCTTGCTTGGACGTGCCTTCCCGGATGTATCGGAGATCCCGCGCCTTGGCGACATAGGCCAGCTGATCGATCGCCTCATCGATATCGCGGCCGTTGTGCCGAGCTTCGGATTCCAGCAAGGATACGGCGCGTTCGGCCAGGTCGACCACGCGGCCATCCGCATCGCGCAGGGCGACTCTCAGAATGTACTCACCCACTTCGTAATCCTGGAGCGGCACCGTGACCACGATCGGGTTGCGTCCTTTTTTAAGCCCGACGACGGCATCGTAGTGATACGCCACCTCACCGATTGGCTCTTCATCCCGCCAGCGACGCAGGAACCAGCCCAGGAAGGGCAGGGTCTTGCTCTTCTGGGTCCGGATGACGACGCGTTCGACACGGACTTCCGCCGGCGTGTCGGCATACACTTCGTAGAAAAATTTGAACGACTCATCTTGCACGGTCAGCCGATCGGACACGCGGGGGACGATGCTCTGGGTGGAGGCGCTAAAGTCGTTGACCAGGATCAGATCGCTGACGGTAACGGCCGGCGAGAAATCCCGCACTTCGGCCATCAGCTCCTGGCGCATCTGTATCCCGCTGGCACGGTCCTGCACCTGGATTTGTACCCGATAACGCCCTGGTTCAAGGTAGATGGAGCGAGACGTCAGCGCTGCGTTGAGGGGCGACTGGGTGGCGGTGAAATGTTCGGCTTGCGCGGTGGCTTCCCAGGCGGGATTTTCCACGAGGGCCTGGATTTCGTTCCGATCATCGAGGCGATGCACCTCGGCGTATAGATCGAAGCTAGCCGAAAAGCCGGATGCAGCCTTGAGGAACTGGAGCGCATTAAATGGGATCGACGCGTAGAGATCGAGCCTCGCCTGACCGGGGTGGTTGGGCGCTTTTGTGCTCACCACGTCTACATTGAATCCAGGGGCCGGCGTCGATTGGGCGTAGCCCACGCGTGGGCTGCCGGCGAAGGGCAGCCCAAGGAGGACCAGCAGCAGCGAAACGAGAAGAAAACGCATTGTGGCGAATACGTCTATAAGCGTGGCCGAATACGCTTACGCAGCAAAGAGCAGACCGTACAGACGTTACCATACAACTAACGTCGCGCGCCGTGTTTTTCTTATGCGACAACGGGAAACGCCGGCTCTCAGGCTCGCGCACAATATGGGGTCGGCGACCGCGCCGTCCGTCCATGGATCGGTCGGACCGTCTATTTACGCAACTGAACAGTCGGTACGATTCACCCAATGGGGCAACACGGGCATTGCTTACTGCCCTACGCTTTCAGTCCTCACGAAAAGAGAGCACTGACGAAACGCCGGCGATCGAAAACCTGCAGGTCCTCGATCCCCTCTCCCACCCCGATGTATTTGACGGGGATCTGAAATTCGTTCGAGATGCCGATGACGATGCCGCCTTTTGCCGTGCCATCCAGTTTCGTGAGCGCCAGCCCTGTCACTTCCACGCTGCGCGTGAACTCCTCCGCCTGACGGATGGCATTCTGGCCGGTGGAGGCGTCGAGCACGAGGATCACTTCGTGCGGTGCGTCGGGAATCTGCCGGCTCATGACGCGTTTGATCTTGGTCAGTTCATCCATCAACCCCCCCTTTGTATGGAGGCGGCCGGCGGTATCGATGATCACGACGTCGCAGTCTCGGGTGATCGCCGAGGCAATCGTATCGAATGCGACGGCGGCGGGATCGGCGCCGTGGCCCTGTCGGATGATCGGGACGTCGGCGCGTTCCGCCCAGATGCCGAGCTGTTCGGTGGCGGCGGCACGAAACGTGTCGGCGGCGCCGAGTAATACGCTACGGCCGGCCTTTTTATACTGGTAGGCCATCTTGCCGATCGTGGTCGTCTTGCCAACGCCGTTGACGCCGACGACCATGATCACGTGCGGCTTCTTCGGAAGCGGGGCGCTGAAATCGGCCGGCCGGCCCGGCGCATCGCCAATGACCAGGCGTGCGATCTCGTCCTGGATTAACCCGTTTAGCTCAGAGGCATTGAGGTACTTGTCCCGCGCGACGCGTTCCTGCACCATGCGGATGACCTCGAGGGTCGTCTTGACGCCGACATCGCTTGTGACGAGGGCTTCTTCCAGGTTGTCAAGCACCTCGTCGTCAACCTGGTCCTTGCCCCTGAAGGCGCGGCCGATCTTGCCGAGAAAACTGGTTCTGGTTTTTTCGAGGCCCTGCTCGAGGCGTTCCTGCTCGGAGTCCCGGGTTTTGAATCGATCGAAGAGTCCCATCAGGCCGCCGGATCGACGTTCGCGCTGGTGAATGTATCGTAGCGTTGGCGGAACCGAACCAAACGCCCGTGCCCGCCGGAAAAGAGATGCCGATACGACGCAAAGAGGCGGCCGTTCCAGCGGCCGGCGCGATCAGCCCAGGGATTCTGCCTTCTGCTCGACGGATTTCACGGTAAAAGGTACGTCGTGGGCGCCATCGCCTGTCGGGCCGGCCGTGCGGAAGATGGACACATAACGCACGACATACAGCAAGAACGAGTAGATAAACAGGACCGAGGTGATCCAGATCGATAGCTGCATGACAGGCGGATCCGCCTTGAGCAATGCCGCCAGCACGGTGAGAGACAGGGCGAACACGGCGACTTTCCCGACCCAGATGCTCATCAATACCCGGTTCAGCCGGTGTGCGGCGATAGCGCTTCCGAGGACAATGAGGAGATCCCGCCCCAGGACGAGGACAAGGAACCATGCCGGCAGACTCCCTGCGATCACAAGGGCCAACACCACCGCCGAGGCCGCGATTTTATCCGCGATGGGATCCAGTACCTTGCCCCACTCCGAAACCGTATGCGACCAGCGAGCGATGGTGCCGTCAAACCAATCGGTACAGATGGCGAGGAAGATCAGCCCCAGCGTCCAGCGGATCGGTGCATCTTCGACGATCATGTACGTAATGGGCAATACGAGGACGATGCGGAGTATGCTGAGCATATTCGCCAACGTCCAGAACGTGCCGAGCGTCCGGATGCTTATCTTATTTCCCTCGGACATGGCAGCCATGAGTAAAACGGACAGGTACATACACGACCTGGAAAACGTACGCGCGAGCATGGAAATGGTTTGTCGGGGGCTCGTAGTGAGCCGCTTGCGTAGAATCCGCTAGGAACAACGGCAACACTACCCTCGTGTCGTCACGCCTGTTCGATCAGGCGAAGGAATGGATTGAAATAATCGATCGAAAGGCGAGGGTCAGCCCTTGACGGCGCCCAGCGTTAGGCCGGAGATCAGATACCGGCTCAAGAAAAGGAACAGCGCCACAACCGGAATCGAGACCAGCAACGAACCCGCGGCGTAGAGACCCCACTTTGTAGTCAGCGTACTTTGAAAGAGTTTCAAGCCGAGGGGCAGGGTGAACATATCCGTGTCCTGAAGCACCACATTGGCCACCACATACTCGTTCCAGGCCGTCATGAACGAAAAAAGCGCCGTGATGACCAGCGCCGGCGCGGCGAGCGGAAAGACCACATGGTAAAACACCTGCCACGGCGTGCAGCCGTCGATGCGTGCGGCTTCTTCCAATGCCGGCGGAATGGTGTCGTAGTACCCCTTCATCTGCCAGACACAAAACGGCAATGCGGTGGCGGTGTAGATGATGATGATGCCGATAAACGAGTTAAGAAGTTGCAGCTGGATGAGCATCACGTACAGCGGCAGCAGGAGCATCGTCGCCGGAAACATCTGGGTGACCAGCAACCCGCTCAGGAGGGCCCCTCGCCCCATGAATCGGAAGCGTGAGAGCGCGTAGCCGGCGGTCGACGCCAGCGCGACTCCGGTGATGGTTACAACCAGCGCCACCAGAAAGGAATTCATCAGCCAGGCCAGAAACGGCGTTTCTACTATCAATTCGCGGTAGTTGTCGAGCGAGGCGCCTTCGGGGATGAAGGCGAGGGATGTTGAAAGCAACTGATCCGCCGGCCGTAGGGAGATCGTGATGATCTGGGTGACCGGATACACCGATACAATCGCAAAAAACGTCAGCGCGGCGTACGCGGCCATCCGGCCAAGGAGGGTTCTGGAGCGCATGGGATCGGTTGCTAAACGGTGTGCGTGCGGTGCAGAAACACCTGGGTGAAGGTGAGCAAGATGACGAAGATGATCATGGAAAGCGCCGCGGCCCAACCGAACCGATACATGGAAAACGCCGCTTCGTAGACGAACGAGACGAGGATGTGCGTCTGGTCGTTGGGTTCGCCGCCGTTGGACACCAGCCAGACGACGTTGATGTTATTAAACGTCCACACGATGCCCAGCGTGATGGCCGGGATCATCGCCGGCTTGATCATGGGGACCGTGATATTCCAGAACTGACGCCACGCCGAGGCGCCGTCCACTTCCGCCGCCTCGTACAACTCGGCCGGGATAGACTGCAGCGCGCCAAGCGCCACCACCATCATAAAGGGAAATCCAAGCCAGATATTGGTCAACACCACCGCCACGAACGCCTCGAAGGGCGACGTGAGCCACTCGACGGCCGGCAGGTTGAGAAACCGCGTCAGAATCAGGTTGACGGCTCCGTACTCGTAATTAAACATCCCACGCCACGTCAGCGCTGTGATATACTGCGGGAGCGCCCACGGCAAAATGAGCACAACCCGCCAGGCGGAGCGGCCGGCGATAAATTTCTGATGCAGGATGACGGCCAGAAATACGCCCAGGACCACATGGAATACGATATTCGTCAGCGTCCAGGCGATCGTCTTCCCCAGGATCTCCCAGAATCGGGGCTCGGCCAGGACGGCGGCGTATTGCTGAAACCCGATCACCTCCCAGTCCCGGATATGGTAGATGTTCATGTTCGAGAGCGAAATCCGTACGTTCTCAAAAAACGGATACGCCACGACCACCAGCACCACCAGAATGGTGGGGCCCAGCAAAGCCAGCAGGAAAAGCCGATGGCGTAGGCGATCACTCATGGGCGGCAGGGAGTACGCATTCGGATGGGTGTGACTGGGTTATAAAAAGGTGTCCGCGATGCGTTTTTCGACTTCAGCCTGCATCTGGCGGGCGCCTTCCTCGGCGGAGATCGCGCCGTTCATCACCAGTTGATACGGCCCGCGCATCCCGTCCCACACCTGTCGCAACTGGGGGGCCAGAGGCATGGGCAGCCCCACCTCGACCTGCCGCAGCGAGGCCCGCAGGATGGGGTTTGCCATCACCACCGAATCTCCCCGAACGGATGCCAGCGTGGGGATGGCGGCCAGGCGCGCGGCCATCTGGCGCTGCATGGCGGCATCGGTGAGGTAGATAAGGACGTCGCGGACGTACGGCTTCAGGGCGTCGTCCAGGTTGGCGTTGACCGAATACCCTTTCGACGAAATCACCGGCGCGGACCAGAGGCCCGTTTCGGACATTATGGGGATGCGGGCCAGTCCGTAGTCGATGCCGGCATCGCCGTACCCGGCCCACGCCCAGGGGCCGTTGATGATGGAGGCGGCACGGCCTTCCTTGAAGAGGGTCTCGGCGATGTTGTAGTCGCTCTCGCGGGGGATGACCTGGTAGCGATCGCGGAGGTCGAGCACAAACTGGATGGCCTTGACGGTCGCCTCGGTATCGAGGGTGGGCCGGCCGGCGTCGTCGATCATCCATCCCCCGAACCCGGTGAGAAAGGGGATAAAGAAAAAGGGCTCGGTATAATTCCAGGTCAATCCGTACCGATCCATGCGCCCGTCGCCGTCGTCGTCCTTCGTGAGCGCCTGGAGCATCACGATCATCTCGTCGGTCGTCTCCGGAGGCCGGGGCATGAGCGCCTTATTGTAGACCAACGTCAGGTGATTGCCGACCTGGTCCCCCACCAACCACGCTTCATCGTTCCAGCGGATGACACCGGAGTCATCGAATTGCGCCAGATAGGCCGAGTCGAGCACGGTCGTGATGGGCGAGATGGCGCCCGTGAGCGCGAATACCGACAGATTGTCGGACGGGCCGTAGACCAGTTCCGGCCCCTGCCCTCCCACGGATGCGACAATAAAGAGATTTCTGAGCTCTTCGGTCTCTTTATAGAGCACTTCGACGACACGGTCGGGATGGGACGCGTTGTACGCCGCCACGGCTTCTTCGAAAAACGAACGCTCGACGTCGTTTTTCTGGTGCCAGATCCGAATATGGACACGGTCGTCCGGCGGGGCGCAGGACGCGGCGAAGAGCGTGGCCATCAGCAGGTGCGCAAGCGCTTTTCCTGTCGCACACCTGGCCGGGTACCGTTTGCTTCGCAATCTAACCGAGTCCATGCTGATGGCCTTATTGGACGGCGACGACGGCGCCCGTGAGCGCCGGCAGGCCGATGATGAGCCGCTCCTGTTCGATGCCGAGCTCAATGGCTGAAGCGTCCCCCGAGGTTACGAACACGACCCGCCCCGCCTCCGAGAAGCCGTCGAGGGGGATTTCGAGCCGCTGCGCCAACTCGCTTCGATTGATGGCGACGACCAGGTGATCGTCGGCGTCGCGGCGCGCGAAGGCGATGCTATTGAGAGCATCGTCCGCCAGCAGGGGGATAAACGCCCCGCCACGAAGTGCGGGCTGCTCGTTGCGGAGTGCGATGACCTGTTTGTAGAATGCGAACACATTCTCGTCGAAATCCATCCCATTCTCAGGCCGCGGCCGGCCCAGTGGGTCACTTCGCTGAGGTTCGTAGGCCACGTCGTGCCAGACCATCGGCATCCGATCGTCGGGGTCGTCGGCGCCCCACATGCCGGCTTCGGTGCCATAATAGATCATCGGGGCGCCGAGGCCGGCCATCTGCATGAGGGCGACGAGTTGTTGGATGGACCGCTCGCGGGCGTCCGGTTTGCGCACCTGATAGGACGCGTATCCGCGGGGGCTGACGTTTACGTCGTAGTCGTACTTTTCGGGTTGATCGTAGGCCGTACGCGCATTTACGATCATCGAAGCCAGCCGGTCCGTGTCGTGCGAATCGATCAGATTCTGCATGGCGTACTGCATCGGCGCCGGGTATTCGGCGCGGCGCTCTTCGTGTTGCTGGAGGAAGGCACTGGCGGAGAGGGCATTATCTACCAAAAAGCCCTTCACCAGAAAGGCAAAGCCGTGGTAGTTCATCGTGGCCGAAAAGCCGCCGTCCTGCAGGAAACGGCTGGCGTCGAACCAGACTTCAGACACTGTATAGGCTTGGGGATTGAGGGAACGGACGTGTGCGTTCCAGTCCGCCCAGAACGCCGTGGGCACATCCGGGGCGACATCCAACCGCCAGCCATCGACGCCGTCGGACGGGTCGCCGTCGCCGTTGGGGTCCATCCAGCGACGCGTGGCGTCGAAGATGTACGCTTTGGGGCCCGGGTGGAGGTCGGCGCCATCCGGCGTATCCGCAAACAATGGCAGCGTCTCTACCCCCCACCAGCCCTCGTAGGCAAATTCGTTTTCGGGCGTGGCGGGGTCGTCGAAGGTGTTGATGATGTACCATTCCTTGTAGGGCGATTCCTCCTGTCGCTCGCGGATGTCGGCGAAGGCGAAGAAGTCGCGCCCCGTGTGGTTCCAGACGCCGTCGATCACGATCCGGACGGAGCGTTGGTGCGCCTGGTCGACGAGGACAAAAAAGAGGCTATCGGCCGCTGTCATGTGCCAGGTGGAGGGCTCGCTGGTTTCCTGCGCCATGAGGGCGAGGTCGCCATCGGGGTCCGGCCCGAAGTAGGGGTCGATATGATGGAACGTGTTGCCGTCGTATTTATGGAGTGACCGGGCGTAAAAAAGCGGGTTGAAGTAGAGCGCATTGATGCCGAGGTCGCGGAGATAATCCAGCCGATCGATGACGCCCTGGAGGTCTCCGCCATACCGTCGGTGGAAGACCCCGTGTTCGTAGAAGTTATCTCCCATGTCTTGCTCCCAGTCTGCACGACTGTACCAGTCGGCTGTCCAGGGAGAGATCTGCCAGTTTTCCGGCACGGCCTCTACGTACTCTAGCGAGGCGCGGGTCGGGTCGTTGGCGAGGTCTCCGTTGGCGAATCGTTCGGGGAAGATCTGGTAGAAGATCGCGTCGGTCACCCATGCCGGCTCGGCGCCGCCTGTCGGCAGGGGGTCCAGACGGGTGGGGAGGGCGCTTTCGGGTCGGCAGCCGGCGGATACCGCCAGGAGGGACAGCACGAAGAGCGCGGCGAGGCGGAAGGAAACGGATGAAGCAGCCATGGCGGTTCAATCTGGCAATGTGAGGCGCATCATGGGCCTCGTTTCGGAACGGCGGGCGCATTCGGTGAAGCCGGCCGCCAGGAACGTCGAGGCAAAACCCGTCCAGGCGAACGCCGGCGGCATGGAGGTATGCCGCGCCTCGACCGGGTAGCCTTCAACGATTCGGCCGCCCTGTGCTTTCACGAAGTCGACGGCCGCCAGGAGGAGCGCCATGCCGACCTTGCTTTTACGCCGTCCAGGCGTCACAAAAAAGCACGAGACCGACCACACCGGCTGGTCGTCCAGCGGGTGCAGTATAAACGACTGCGTGAGGCGTGTCAGCTGCTCGCGTGGGGCGACGGCACACCAGCCGATGGGCACTCCGTAACTATACGCGAGCACGCCGGGCGGGGGGCCTTCGCGAACCAGTTGCTCGAAAGCAGCGCGGTTGGTATCGCCCTTGCCGGCTTCGTACGTCACACGCAGACTGCGCCAGTACATGCACCAGCACCCTCCGCAGGCGCCGTTGTCGCCAAAGAGGGTAAGGAGATCCGACCAGCGGTCGCTGGTGAGTGGATAAAAGGCGAGGGTTGCGTCCTCTTGAACGGTCTCGGTGTCGGCCATAGTGTAAGCACGTGTGCGCGCAGCGGTAGGGACAGCGGAATATACGACGGATGCATCAACCTGCCACGCTCATGGGCCGGGCGTCCCCGGTGGGAGGTGCATCAGAAAGAAGCGTACGGCATTGCCTCCCATCAGCTGGCCGACTTCCGCTCCGGAGAATCCGGCCTTCAGTAAGGCTTCGGTGAGCCACGGAAGTCCGGTCACGTCGAACGGGACGGTCGTCGCGCCATCAAAATCCGACCCCAGGGCCACGTGATCGATGCCAGCGCGGGCGACGGCGTACTGGATCGCCTCCACGATCGCATCGATTGTCGGCTCGCAGACGGCGCCCTCCCAGAAGCCGATGCCGATCAAGCCGCCGTTGGCGGCGATACGATCGATCTGTGCATCGGACAGGTTGCGGGGTCCTGGGCAAGTCCCCTGGACGCCGGTATGGGAGACGATGACCGGCCGGCCGGTGAGGGCCAATACCTCGTCGAACGCCGAGGCCGATAGATGGGCGAGGTCGAGGATGCCGTTGTGGCGCTCCATCCAGGCGACGACATCGCGGCCGAACGGGGTCAGCCCGCCCTGCGTCACGCCGTGGGCCGAACCGGCCACTTCGTTGTCGAAGAAGTGCGTGAGCCCGAACACCCTGTAGCCCGCGTCGAACAGGGTTTGCAGGTTATCGGCGTCCCCTTCCAGTGCGTGGAGGCCTTCCATCGCCAGGATGCCGCCGATGAGGCCGGGTTGCGCCTGCCGGCGACGGAGGAACACCTCAAGATCTCGCACGGAATGGACGACCACGAGCCGCCCGTCCGATCGCGCGGCGACACGGTCCAGCTTCGCCGCCTGGTAAAGCGCCCGGTTGCGCAGGCTGAACCAGGTGTGGGGCGGCCAGAGCTGGGTGAGGGCGAGCCAGCGGACGAGATCGCTGTCGGCATCGTTGCGGGTGTAATTGAGGCCGGCAGGCACTTTTGTCACGGCCGAGAACACCTGGAGCGCGGGGCCCGACACCTGCATCCGGGTGATGTCCATGTGGCCGTAGGAATACGTCCGCCCCAGATTACGGCCCCACAAGAGCGGGTTGGCATGGAGATCCGCCACGACCAGGCCGGCATGGAACGCCGCGGCCTGTTCCGAGACGGGCTGTTGCTCCAGGGAGCCGACCGGCGACTCAGCGATCCGGTTCATGCGTCGATCCACACTACCGGGCGCCAACAGAAAAAAGAGCGTAAGAGCCGCCGCCAGCACCAGGCCGGCGATGCGGAGCCCGAAACGGAATCGCGCCATACCCTTCTTATTTCATCGCCTCGCGCACCGGAGCGCCGGGCGCGGGGGTATTGGAATACGCGACGCCCAGGAACGCCGCAACCGTCGCCGCCACCTGGTTTTGAAACCACTGGCCCTGGAGGGATTCGGGGGCACGGGCCGGCGTGTCCGGACCAAAAACCGCCAGCCAGATCTCATCGGCGCCGGCGACGTCATCGCCGTGGCCGCGCCAGGTGTCGATGGGGACCGTGCCGCGGCCGTGGTCGGTTGTGACGATAAACGTCGTTTTATCGCGATACCGTGGGTCGGCCTGCGTCCATTCGTACAGGTCGCGGGTAAAAGCGTCGGTTTGATGGGCGGAATGGAGATAGGCGTCGTAGTCGCCATCATGCGCGAAGTCGTCCGTCTCGCCATAAGCGACATACAGCAGCCGGGGGCGATTCCGTTTCAGGTATTCGAGGGCGTAGTGGTGGGTGAAGGCGTCCAGGCGGACGGTGGACCAGGGGCTGGGGGTCTGATCCTGGAGCTCGTTCAGAAAGATCTCGCGGTCGGTAAGCCGGTAGCCGTCCGCTTTCTCGAAGCCGGCGTTCACAGGCACCCCGCTGCGCGCCTCGTTGATGATGTACGGGAACACATCCCAGGAGCCAAACGCGGCTACCTTCCCCCCGAAGCCGGGCATCGCGTTGACGGCTTCTAGCACTGTCGTGTTTGTATTGGGCCGTTTTGCGTTGCTGTCTATGCGCGGGTCGGCGAAGCCGGTGAGGATTTCGTTATATCCCGGGTAGGAGAACCACATGGTGTTGGACACATTCACCAGGCTGCCGGCCGGACGGTCGCCGAAGAGTTGCCCGTTGACGGCGACATGCTCCCAGAAAAAAGGCATCAGTATCTGGCGGCGCTGTTCAGGTTCGGCATGCCAGAAAGCGGCGATGAGGTCGGTCGTATCCGAGACATACGCCTCCGTGCGTATCAAAACCGGGTCGGCGCCCGAAAACACCTCCTGCCAGCGGAGGCCGTCGAGCGAGATGAGGATGACGTTTTCCGTCGCGCGTTGCGTCTGGCCGGCGGCGGGCGGAACGGATCGGACAATCAAAGCGAGCAGGACGAGAATCGATAGCCGAAGCGCGTGCCATTTCACAGGAAGTCGAGGCATCGTAAGGGAAAATGAGATAGTGAATCGAAACGGTGCAATGTACAGCAAGGGGTCGGGAAAAACCGGACTGGCCGGGGGGGTATCGTCATTTCCGTTACGAGATAGCGGAGTTCGTTACCGTTACGCCGTAGGTCGTTCGGTAACGCGTTACGGTAACATCAACCTGGTTTTGAGACGAATTGCGACAAAGCTGGAAGGGCGCGAGGCGTCGGTTGACATGTACGCATAAACATATGTACATTATATGTGTATCTCCGAAGAACCAGCAGATCCCCAAGCTCCTATGATTGACACCTCTCTCAAGCGGGATATGCCCGCGCTCGACAAGATCCACTTGCTATTCCTGATTTATTCGGGCGCGCACAACTGCATCAATGCATTTACGCATGCCCATAACATCGTTTTTTTCGTCTTTGTCCTGGTCGGTATCCTATCGGTGGAGCTGATGTTGTGGGCGGTTTACAAACACTGGAAGGATGGACGACTGGTGGGCCCCATGCTCAGGGTATCGTTGTGGGCCGGCGTCTTCGCCATGTTCTACGCCACGGCCGGCATCCTGGCCCAGGCGCAATCAGACGGCGCGTCGGACTGGTTACAGCTGTACTATGCCTGGATTTTGCCGACCTCGGCCCCATGTATGTTCGTATTTGCGTTCCTGATCCAGAGCGTGGATCCGATCACCAACGCCGAGCGAGACACCGTGGCGCATGAACATCAGACCCATGTGGAGGAAAAGCGAGAAGTGCTGGACCGCAAGCAGCTGGCGCTGGATAACCGGCGCAACATCCGCCGGCTCAAAGCCCACGTCCAACACCAGCGCATGGACATGCTCTGGAAAGAGTCGATGTCGCGCCGTACGCGCAATCTCCTCCGCAACTCTGGACGCATCGAGTTGCCCTACCTGTTGAAGTCGATCGGCGTACCGGTGGAGCGCGCGAGCAAGATGAAGACGAACTGGTTGAGCCTGGGTTCGCGTTCGATGCCGTTGCTCCCGATGAGCGGTGATGGTGGGGATGGGAAGGACGCCCAGGGAGACGGTCACGACGGAGCCGCGATGCCGGATTATGGAATGCTCGACGTATCGCCGTCGCAATCTGGCGACGGGGCGGCGGCGCTTGTAACGAGGGACAAAGCCACACGTCGCAGTGTAGGCGGCGCCGTGAGGTATTGCAAAGGACCCACTTGCGCGAATGTACTCGAAGGCCGCAAGAAAGACTTCTGCTCCAATGCCTGCAAGCAGAAGGCGTATCGCATCCGACAGGATATTTTGGACGGCCGTTAAAGCACACGTGCCGGTATCATTTGACGAGCACCATCGTCCGGACTTCTTGCCGACCCTCGACGTCGATGCGGTAGAGGTAGAGTCCGCTCGGCTGGTCGGACAGATCTACTGTAACGGTATACCGCCCTGGCGCCTGCGCCTGGTCAACGGCGGTGCGCACCCGCTGGCCGAGTTGGTTGTATAGGTCCAACCGGACCGTGCCGGCGGCCGGGAGGGCGTACGTAATCGTCGTGCTGTGGTTAAACGGATTCGGGTAGTTCTGCTCCAGTGCGAACACGAGCGGCGTCTCGCCGGCCTCGTTCGCCACGATCTGGCCGCGCACAAACGTCACGGCCGACGCCTCGCCCACGCGCTGGCCGCGGCCGTCGGTCGCGATCACGCGGTGATAAAACGTAAAGGAGCTATCCGCCAGGATCCCGATGGCGCCGAGCATGCGACCGATTTCCCCGATGGTGGTTTCGTAGCGTGTAGCCACTCCGAGTGCTACGTTTTTGGGTAGGATGTTGAACGTCGGCGTGAGCGAGAGCTGCCAGTAGTAGGTGACGGTATGGCCGTCGGCGTCGTCTGATAGGGACCAGACGATGGAGAACGGGGTTTCGGGATCAACAGGTGCATCCGCTCCGCCGATGACGACGGTCGCGCCGCTTTCCGGGATGATCAATTCGGGTTGTTGCGGGAGGCTGTTCTGAGACCAGGCGCTTGAAATGGCGTCATCGAGCCCACTCGCGGCGCCGAACCGGACGAGCACGCGGCCGCTGTCCTCGGTGTCGCCTCGATCCTCCAATGGAGATCCGACGGCGAGGTCGGCTCTGCCATCGTTGTTGAAATCGCCGGCGGCCAGCGCGGCTCCCGTAAAATCACCTCCTTCCGTTTCGTCATCCGTTCCCCCATCCCCCTGTTGCCAGAATCCTGCGCCGGCCAGCCCCGTTCCACTGCCTGAAAGGATATAAACGGCGCCGGCCTCCACAAACGAAAAGCTGGCTTTCCCCGGGGTACCGACGGCGAGGTCGACGAACCCATCGCCGTCGACATCGCCTGTCGCCAGAGCGTATCCGAACAGGTCGCCCGCGCCGGCCGTGGCGTTAAGTTCGGGTGTATCCTGATTCCATATTTCATCCGTAGCGATATTCAGGCCGCTGGCCGATCCATAGACCACCTGGATACTTCCGGCGGCGAGGGCGCTGCCGGCTTCGAATGGGATGCCGATCGCCAGATCGTCGCGGCCGTCGTTGTTGAAGTCGCCGGCGGCCAGCGCCCAACCGAACTGTTCGAAGGCCGCGGCATCCCCTTCCACACCCGTCTCGTTCTGATGGAGTAGTAGGCTTCCAGTGGCCTGCGGCCCTTGCGCGCTGCCGTTTAATACGTGGACGGCCCCCGCGTCGAGGGTACTTCCAAGATCTTCTTCGGATACGCCGATGGCCAGATCGCCGAAGGCATCGCCATTAAAATTGCCGGTAGCGAGGCTTGCGCCAAATCCATCCCCTCCCTCGGCCGTGTCGGGCATGCCACTTAGGTCCTGATGCAAAAACAATCCGTTTTGCGCCGTGAATCCGCCGGCGTCGCCAAAGAAAATCTGCACGGCGCCGGCGCCAACGACCGTTCCGACATTTTCCCCCGGGATTCCCACCGCGAGGTCGACCAGGCCGTCCCCGTCAAAATCGCCGGTGCTTACAGCCGCCCCGAATCGGTCGTTATTTTCGGGCTGATCCGCCATGCCCGCCATGGCCTGGCTGAGCAGCTGGCTCCCGCTGGTATCGAGACCGCGAGCGCCGCCGAACAGCACCATCACGCCGCCGGCTTCGTTTGCTCCGTTGAGTGTCTCCCCCGGCACGCCGATGGCCAGGTCGTCGAATCCGTCTCCGTTAAAATCCCCGGCCACGAGACTTGTCCCGACGCCATCGCCGGCGCCGGCGGCATTGGGCGTTCCCCGGTCGTTTTGCGTCCAGAACTGCATGTCCGTCTCGGTGAGGCCCGATGCGGACCCGTAGAGGACATGGACGGCGCCGGCATCGACGAGGCCGTCAATTTCCTCGCCGGGCACGCCGATCGCGAGGTCCGCGAAACCGTCCCCATTGAAGTCGCCGGCCACGGCTGCATCACCGAGGCGATCGGCCTCTTCGGCGGTATCGAGCAGTTGGGCCTTGGAGGAGGTTACGAAGATGAAACCGAGGAGGAGATACCCTCCCACCTGGCGAGCGAACGAGCAAGACATGGGTTTTTGAAACCGGGCAAGACGAGGGATGGATGTGCTTAAAACAATGCACTCAACCCTCGTAGCAACGGGCCCGCGCGCGGAACGCCGGCCCGCCTGAAATGACGCGATCCTGCCTATCCAGGCCTCAGCGCTCGGTTGCCCGCGAACGGGAGGCCCGCTCGGGTTCCGCCTCGGTGGATTCGGTCTCCTCCAGACGAATGACGGGATTCGGGGCGTCCGTTTTCTGCTCGTGTGCCCCACCAGCGCGCTCGATCACCCGGCCGGCCACCTCCTCCATCTGACGACGCCGCGTCTTCGCCCAACGCGGGTTTGTGGTGAACCCCATGATAATCGGAATCAGGCTCATCACCAGTAGCAGGCTGACGGCGGACAACAGGCCGACATCCTTGATGGCTGGCATGCTACCCGTCAGCCATCCCAGAAAAAACACCATGCTCGGGATCAGACCCATGCCTCCCATCACGAGTCCGACCTTCACATCACTCTTTTTTGTCCCCATCCGAAGCCGCCAGCCGGCGTCCATGGGCTCCACCGCAATCCGCAGGTTGCCATTCGACCATTCGCGTAGCGCGCCGTCGCGTCGGATCTTGCCCTGCGCCTCGAAGGTCTCGCGGAGATCCACGACCAGACGCTCCCATTCGAGATCGGACATCGGGCCGGGCAGTTCTATGGTGTGACCGACGCTCACGGGCACCCCTAGAAACGTCTCCCGGATGACCGATCCGCCGGCGTGATCGAGCGACGCCGCGGCCCGCGCGATGAACTCCGGCGTAATGCCCGATTCCGCGCCGATGGCCTGCAACTCCTCCAGCGTGAGCCCTTCCTGGTGCGCCGTTTTTTGTTTTACGGACTCCTGCGCACGGGTGGCCTCCTGGAAAATGGCCGCGATTTCCTCCTCGGTATACCGACGATCCGTGTTCATACTACAAAGTAGATTGTGGTTTCAGTATCGGGCTCAGCGGGCGATGGATAACGTACGTGTCGCGACTTCTCCGCCGGCTTCGAGTCGGTAAAAATACGTACCGTTCGGCAGTGCCCCCCCGCCGAAGCGCACCTGATACACGCCGGCCGGCTGGACGCCATCCACCAGCACCGCGCGGAGGCGGCCGAGTACATCGTAGACTTCGAGCCGTACGTGTCCGGATTCACCGAGGACGTAGGGGATAGCGGTCTCCCCGCTGGTCGGGTTCGGGAAGTTCTGATCCAGCCGGAAGGCGCCGGCCAGCGGGCGATCTCGATCCTCGACGCCGGTGTAGACGGCATCAAACGGCAGCGCGGGAAGCGCCGGAAGGTCGAAGACGATATCCTGGCCGGCGTTGGCGATGAGGACGACCGTCTCGTACGGCTCCAGCATCATCACGAATCCATCCAACTCGGGGTCGACGAACGACGTGCCGGCAAAGAGGTCGTGGTAGACGATCGGGCCATCCGTCGTCAGCTCGACCGACGCGGTGGGGTTGAGCGTGAGGGTGCGGGCCTCGCTTGAGAAGTTGATGGCGACGACGGCGTTTTCGTCCAGATAGGGCCGGACGAAAGCATAGACGGCATTCGATGTGTTCAGCGTGGTCAATGCCTGCGTCGCAAACGCAGGAAACTGCCCGCGTGCATGGGCGAGTTGCTGGTGGAAGCGCGCGAATACGCCGTTTAGATCCGTCTGCCACGACACCGAGACGCGGCGTTCATCGCCAGCGACGTCGCCGAAGTTCACCTCCTGGCCCTGATAGATCATCGGGACGCCCGTCGTAGTGAGCAGGAAGCCCGTGAGGGGGAGAATGCGCTGCGGGTTGCCGGCGATGACCGAAGATTTCGCGATGCGCTGTTCGTCGTGGTTTTCAAGGAAACGGAAGTACCGCGCGTTGGGCCCCGGCCAGAAGCCACCGTTTCTAGCCTGATTGTCGTAATTGGCCACGTTAGGGTACGTCCCGCGGATGCCATTGAAGTAAAACGACCAGTCGTAGCCGGCGTCCATCCCCCCCACCACCGGCGTCCCGTTGTCGTCGTCGGCATAATACACCTCCGTCGAGAAGCCCGTGCCTTCGATCTCCCCGAGAATCCATGAGTCGGGCTTGATGCGCTTCATGTGGGTGCGGATCGGCCCACCGAACCGTTCCGGCCCATACCGCCGCCACGGCCCCCAGTAGACGTCAAACCGCCAGCCGTCGATGTCGAACTCCTCCACCCAGTGCGCGAGGATGTCGAGAAACTCCGCCTGGAGGTCGTCGTCGTCCCAGTTCAGGTTGGCGAGGTCGCCGAAGCCGTCGTACTTACGGTACAGGTCGGCGCCGGCGGACGCCTGCCAGACCTCCGGCAGGTTGGGTCCTCGTCCGTCCAGGCCGCGGTCGTGGTTGCTGGGTTCGACCTGGATGTAGGAGCCCGGGGGCGTGGCGCTGCCGGCGGTTTTGAGCGCATCCACCCAGGGATGGATCGGCGAGGCGTGGTTGGGGGTGATGTCCAGGATGACTTTCAGACCCAGCTCATGGGCGCGGACGACCAGCGCCTTGATGTCGTCGTTGGTGCCGAGTTTCGGATCGACGTTGTAAAAATCGATGATGTTGTACCCCCCCGAAATCGGGTCCATGAACTGGTTGTGCATGATCGGCATGAACCACAACACCGTGAAGCCCATGTCGGCGATGTAGTCCAGCTCCGCCGTGATCTCCTCGAACCGCCGGCCCGGATTCGCCGGCGTGCCCGTCGCCTGCGGCCCGAAGCTGAGCGGGAAGATCTCGTAAACGACGGCGCGGTCGACCCACGCCGGCGTCTCTTCGTAGGCCATCTCCCGGACCGCCCCATCGTCTTCAACAATAACAGCAATCCGACGGACTACCGCCTCCTCTGCCCCACCGCTGGCCAGGGCTTCAAGGTAGATTTCCCCCGGGCCGGCGGCGCCGGAAGCCGAGAGGCCGGCGAAGGTGAGTCCCATCAATTCGGCGGTTGTAGCGAGGGTGTCGAGCGCCCATTCGACAGTGAGATCGCCGGGCGCGATGTCGGTCGGCATAAGCGTGACCTGGAAGGACCCGCCGGCGCCCTGGACATCGGGTTCGACATACACGAGGTCCAGCGGGTGGATGCGTCGCGTGAGGCGGAGGGTGTCCGAGGCGAAGAGGTCTCCCTGGATTGTCGCTTCGAGCACGAGGAGGTTCTCGCCCATTTGGAGGTCGACCTCCGGCGTGGCCGTGCCTGCGAACACCGTCACGGGCTGGGGCGCGCCGTTGACGAACAGCGTCGCCTCGGAGAGTGAGGAGTCGATGCTCCCGTCCTGCCCGGAGAGCTGGGCGCGGACCTGCACGGTTTCGCGCACGGTGCGGAAGGCCGGCGTCGCCCAGGTGATGGGCCGCTGCAGAGCGCCGATCTCCAGGGAATCCAGCCGGCCCATGGCATCTTGCACGCGGATCTTGAACTGAGATCCGGCCTTGACTCTGGCCGGCAGTTCGAACCTGAAAACCCCTGTCTCCGCGTTGTAGAATCCACCTCCCTCCCGTTCTACACCGTTCACCCAAAAGCGGATGTCGGTCAGCGCCTGCGATCCGAACGCGCCGGCCGATACGGCCGCGACGAGGCCGTCGGCGTCCTCTTCGGTCGCGAGTTGGAAGACCATTGGGTCCTTGATCGTGACCACCGAGTTATTATTCTCCGCCGGGTTGGAGCGTGGATTCAGGGGATCGGTGAGCCAGGCGTTGCTGGTGCCGGCGTCGTTGAAATGGGCGTGTACTTTGTACTGGTAGGTCTGGCCGGCCTGGAGCGATATCGTGTAGATCCACTGCTGGAGCGAATCGACGTAGGTCATGCCCGAAGGGGCGTTAGCTGCGATAATCCCCCCTGCATTCGGTCCCCAGTTGTTGAACTCGCCGGGCAGGAAGGCGCGCACGATCCCGTCGGCCGGCTGGCCGAGGTAGCGGAAGGTGACGTCGAGGCTCTGGGCGCGGGCGCCGAGAGGGAGTGCCACAACCGTCAGGAGGGCGAGGAAAAACGAGTGGGGTCGGATCATGGAATTATCGTTTACACCGGGTCGTCCGGCTTACTGATTATACCTCAATGGGCCCTCTTTCGGGACATGATATATGTCGGGCATCATAGAGATGCAGTCAACCCAAACGTAACAAAGTTCTACCGAACTCAAACGTTGATTCGTCGTCTCCTTCATCGTCATCCCCGCGTACGCGGGGACCCATAGGAGGCATGAGAATACCTCGCTTGCGGTTCCAATAGCGACATTATGCAAATTGTGAAGCTCGTATGGATCCCCGATCGGGGTCGAGGATGACGGTGCTGAAATAGATGAGGTAGCAGACTCACGCTACACAATCAGCACCGTTCGCGTCACCGTCGATGCTCCCGCGCGCCATCGAATCAGGTACACTCCGGCCGGCAAACCGGCACGGTCGATGGCGATCTGGTGTGCGCCGGCGGACAGGGTCCCGGGCGACCACGTGCGGAGCCGGCGGCCGAGGACATCCACCAGCTCGACCGTCACCGGAGCAGATTTGTCCAACGAGAAGGTAAGCGTCGCACGGTCAACTACCGGGTTCGGGTACAGGGAGAGGGCGAACGTCGCGGTCGACTCCCGCTCGGCGCTCACGTTCACCGCACCGCCTTGAGCGAGGGTGTACCGTGTGTTCGCCGGCAGATCGGTAAGCGTCTGCACGCTCCCATCGGTCCAGATCACCTGGAGCGTATCGACGCGATCGGCCTCGCCGAGGCCGACGTGGAGCGTGGGGCTGGACTGCGAGGCGTAACTGCTCCCGCCATCCACCGTGCGTTGATGCCCGACGCCAGCGGCGACAACCCGGATCCTGGCGCCGATGGCCATGTGGTTGGCCGTCTCGCCGATCAGGTGCAGCTGGAGCCACGCGCCGGCGGGGGCGGTTTTATTTAAGAGCAGGGCATTTTGTCCCCCTTCATTGGCGACCACGAGATCGATTCGGCCGTCCTGATCGAAATCGCCCGTGGCAACGCCGAACACGTTGACCCGAAGCGCCGCGCCGGCGGCTGCCGCTCGATCCGTAAAAATCCCGCCCTCGTTTTCGTACAGCATGGCCGGCGACGCATCGTAGCCGAAGGTATTGCCGGCGAAGAGATCCAGATCGCCATCGTTATCGAAATCTGCGAAGACCGTGCCCCACGCCATGCCGTTGCGGCCGGCACCGGAGGCCGCCGTGACATCCTCGAACGTTCCATCCCCCCGGTTTCGGAAGAGATTGGCTTCCGCAATGTTCGTGACGTAGACGTCGTCCCAACCGTCGTTGTCGTAATCGCCCCAGGCGACGCCCATGGCGCTGCGAGAGACCGCGAGGCCGGTCGTGCCGATCTGGTGCTGAAAGCGCGGATGCCCGTTGGTCTGGCGATAGAGCCGGCTGACGAGATTGCCGTCGTGGACGGCGAAGAGATCGAGCATGCCGTCCTGGTCGTAGTCGGTCCAGGTCGCCTGCATGGCGATCGACTGCGGGAAACCGAGGACGTTGACTTCGCCGGCGACGTCTTCGAACAGCGGCCCATTTTCGCCCGTATTTCGGTACAGCCGGTCGTAGGAGTCGCGGGTGGCGACGAACAGATCGAGCCGGCCGTCCCCGTCGTAATCGCCAAAGGCCGCCGTGCCCACGATCAGTGTGGTATCGATGCCGCTCGCGACGGTGATGTCGGCGAAAGTGCCATCTCCCCTGTTGAGGAAGAGTTTGCTGGATTTGCCCGAGTAGGATCGGACGCCCACAAAAAGATCGGGATGGCCGTCGTTATCGATATCTCCCCAGAGGGGGTTGACGGCTTCGCCGGCGACCGTCACGCCGGCGGATGTGGTGACGTCTTCGAACGTCCAGTTACCGGTAGTACGAAAGAGCTTCGAGCCGCCCTGGAGGGCCGCGATGTAGAGATCGTCCTGGCCGTCGCCGTCATAGTCGGCGACCGCGACGCCGTAGGCCGGGCCGCCCGTCGCGAGGTTGGCCGGGGCAGGCTCGAATTGAATGGACTGGGCGCTTGCCGAGTTGACGACGAGGAGCACGGCGACCCAGCATGGCAGGTGCGTTATCATCGGAGTGGGGGATTAAAAAAAAGGGGCGGCCAGGTTGCCGGCCGCCCCTCGTAATCATGTCATCTCGACCGGAAACGCCGGCTTGCCGGCGTTGAAGCGGAGAGACCTCCTGACAAATGGCACCGCCATGCACCGGGAGGTCTCTCCACTGCGGCCCGATCCATCGGGCCTTCGGTCGAGATGACAGACAGGCACTTTACTTCAACAGCACCATCTTGCGGGTGATGGTGGTGTTGGCGGACTGCAGGCGGTAGAGGTACATGCCGCTGGCGAGGTCTTGTGCCTCGAACCCGACGCGGTAGTTCGCGGCCGGCTGGACAGAATCGACCAGCGTGGCGACGAGGCGACCGGTGAGATCGAATACCTGAAGCTTCACATGTTCGGTCGTCGCGATGCTGTATTCGATCGTGGTGACCGGGTTGAAGGGGTTCGGGTAGTTGGCTTCGAGGGCGATCCGCGTGGGCAGCTCGTCGTTAGCGCGTTCGATGGCAACCGACGTGGCCGGGTTGGTCTCGAACGGCAGCAGACCCGTTACGAGGAACGTTTCCTCGGGGAAGGTCCACTCCGTCGGCCATGAGCCGTCGACATTCGGCGTGATGAATCGCGTGCGCCGGCGGCCGAGGCCGGAGGTGCTGCCGCCCGGCTCCGTGAACAGAGTCGCCGAGTTACCATAGGCGTACTTGTACTGGATGGCGGAGAACGTAGGGCCGTTGACCGTCATCGTACCCGTGTAGAGACCGTCCAGGTCTTCGTCTTTCAGTACGATCGACTGCAGGCTGAGCGTTGCCGGATAAGCGGACACCGAGTCTTGCGCCGAGTCATTCCAGACCGTTTCGCTCGGGAGACCCTGCGTGAACGCCCAGATCGGGTCGCCGAATTCGATGGTCACCGAGTCTACGGCAGGCACAAATGGCGTAGCCTCGTTGACGAGCGCCGAGTCCATCCGGACCTGGAAGGTGACATCGATGCTGGTGTTATCCTCGATGATATTCCCCGGGAGGATATCGTTGAAGAATTGAACGCCCAGATCCTGCTCCGGGCTTGTTCCGAGGAAGGTAAAGGAGCGATCCGCTCCCGTCGTGGAAATCGGCTCTTCCCAACCGGCAACCGGCCGTTTCCCGAATGCGGCCAGAAACTCCGCGTTATTAAAATCGATGTAGTATTTGTAGGAATTGGGCGAATTCGGGAATTGAGTGACCGGGATGGCTACCTCGAATACATCCTCGCCGGGCACGTCCTGCAGCAAGCAGATCGTTGGGTTCGCGCATCCCCACCCGTTAAACCCGCCCCGGATCTGGAGCGTATCTCCGCGCGCCGGGTCATAGATGCCGATCGCTTGAAGAGGTGACAAGTCCACGGCCGCGATGATCGTGGACGTGACCAGTTCCGCGCCGGCCGCCGGCTTGGAGTTGCTGAAATAGACCCAGTGCAACGTGCTATCGCTTGCGGGGATGGAGAACGTGCGGTCCGCACTGCTTTCCCAGCCTACGCTGGCGCCATCCTGCATCACGAATTTGTACGGCTGAGTCGTTCCCGCCGCTGAAGCCGGGTAGTAGGCAACGCCGGAAAAGAGGTCGTACCCTGGCCGCGAATTCTCGCTGGCTTCCCGCGTGAGCGTGACCAGCGTTGCATCCCAGCTCAATTGGCTGGCGCCGCCCAAACCGTCCCCACGAACACCGATCTGCTGCGTGGGCGTTTCCGAGCGGTCGTACGTGACGTCTCCAACAAACGCGGCTTCGGTGTTCATAAATACGCGAAACCAGATCCCCACCGAATCTTCCTTGCTTTCGAAGGGACTCCAATCGTACGCTTTATCGGCGCCCTTCTCGTAATAATGGAGTGTGAACGTCGTGTCGCCGACGCCCGCTGCGAGTTGATGGTCGCCGCCGTCTTCCCAACCGCCAATACCCGAGCCGCCGGTGTCCGCCTGTTCGGAGAAGTACTTAAAGGCGAGTGCAGCCGTGTCGGCGAGTTGGAAGCTGACTTCCCAGTAATCGCCTCCGACATTGGCTGGTTCAAGGGTCGATTCAGGGCCCCAATTGATGATGTTGCCATCGGGAAGCGTATCGGGAGGCGTAGCTGTAAACGCGCCGCGTACTTCCATGAGCGACTCAATGGAGGTCGTATCTGGAAGTGTCGCCGTGTTTAGCCGTAGCGTAACGGTACGCTGCGCTTCGGCCGTGCTGGTCAGGCCCACCGCCAGAAGCAGGAGCGCCAGCCGGGGGATGACGTATTTGGTAAAGGATTGCATGAGGTTAGGGATGTTTGGTTGTTGTGGTTAGGGTCTAGTTAAAACTGCAGAGCGAAGGTAAATCGGTTGACGCCCGAGAAATACGCCTGCGTCTCGAACGCGTAATCGAGCGCGAACCCGAGGCTGCCGAAGCCGTAGCGCAGGCCGCCGCCGGCGGTGAACGAGCGCAGGGCATCGTCGAGCAGGAGTTCGCTGTAGCCGCCGCGGAGCATCACCAGGTCGTTAAAGAGGCCGAGTTCTGCGCCAAGGTTGATGTATTGTTCGCTGTTGTTCGGGTTGAGGGCGTCGACGGCGAGGGTGAGCCGGCTCATGTCGTTTGAGAACACTTCGCCGGCGAGGCCGATCCGCATCGTCAGCGGCATGTCGTACGCGTCGGTCCGCAGGAGCGCCCGGTTGCTTTCGTTATTGCCGCCGTTGTTGGGGTCGATATCCACCACCACCAGCAGGTCGTCGCCGCTGAGTTGCATCTTGCTACCGAAATTGGTGATGGATGCTCCCAGCCGGATGCCGCGGAACGGTGTGATGAACAGGGTGCCGACATCGATGGCGACGCCGCTCGCGCTCGAATTCCAGATGCGTTCGTTGACGACCTTGACGGAGCCGCCGACGGAAAACCGATCGGTGAGATCGCGTGCGTAACTTAGCGCCAGCGCGTAGGAGCCGGCGGTGAACGTCTCGCCGGTGCCGTTTTGCTGGTCGACCGTCGTCACCTCCATGTCCGGCGTGCGCATCGACGTCAACCCGATCCCGATGGCGCCGTTGCCCATCGGAAGGGCGACGGAGAGAAAGTTGAAGTCCAGCCCCACGAGCCAGTCGGCGTATTCGAGGGTGACGGCGCCTTTATCGATGCCGGCGAGGCCCGCCGGGTTCCAATAAATCGATGTAGCGTCGTCGACCGATGCCGTGATCGCGTTCCCCATCGCCGTCGCCCGCGCTCCCACCGGGATGGACAGGAAGTCGGCCGCCGTGGTGCCCCGCTTGGTGACGGCGCGCGTGAGGCTTTCGAACTGCGCGTAGGCCGGCGTCGCCACGAGGGCGAGCAGCAGGGCAAGGCCGAGTCTAATTGGTTGCATAGGTATCATTCAAAGGACGAGGAGGGGATCGTAGACATAGCCCAACTCCTGATTCGCATTATTTAATGATGGCGAAGGTGCCCTCGTGTTCGCCGATGCCGGGTGCTTCAATGTGGTAGAGGTAGATGCCGTAGGCGATGGAGAGATTGTCGTCGCTCTCGAGGTCCCACTCGGCGATGCCATTCATCAGATCGGCCGGCGTGAGGCTCTGGTTCGCTCCGGTGTTGTGCTCGATGGTGCGCACGAGTTTACCGCCGACGGTGAAGATGCGAATCGTGCACTGGGGCGGCAGGTTGATAAACTGGATGACCCGCGGCCCGCGCCCGGTCGCAAATGGATTGAGCGGTTCGAACGAGTTCGTGACAACGTACGGGTTGGGGACGACACGGATATCGTCCAACTGCGCGCTCGCCAGTTCGGTATCGATCCTGGGCTCTCGTGTGACGAACTCAAACTCGTCCGAGGCGAGGAACGGCTTGCGGATCTTGATGTCGATCGCATCGCCGGCCTGCGGGTTCTGCCGGTCCCGCAGTACAAAGTTGAGGCTGAACATCCAGGTCACGATATCCGTCTGGCTCGCGTCGCCGACGGCCGGCTCGATGACGATGATGCGGTCGCTCTCGGCACTCGTCGGCTCCGTACCGAAGGTCGCCGGCGTCGTCGCCGTGGCGCCCTGGAAGTCTTCTCCCGTCAGATCCCAGAACGCGTACTTGACCTCCTCGCCCGTCGAGGTATTAAAGACCTTTACGTTGGTCGGCCGAGCCGGGAGGGACACGGTGCGGCGCACCTGGGCGGCCGTCGACTGCCCCTCGCCGGCGCCGACGACCTCGATCCGGTAGTCGGCGGGGTTACGCAGACCGCGAATGAAGCCGGCGGCGAGGTAGGGTTCGGCGGCAATGGGATAAATCTCCTCCCGATTCCACCTCGTTTCCGTACTGTTCAAGATGATAAACGGCTCGGGTAGGAACGTGAGCTGGAAACCGATGGCCTCCCCATCGTCGCTAAAAATCGGGAACTCCTTACCCTCTCCGAAACGGGTCGATCGATCGAGCAGCACCCGGTTCTCGGTCACATCGATCAGAGTGAAGGTCTTCGTCGTCAGCGTATCCGGCGTCGCGCTGCTGCCCACTTTAAGCGTGTCCTCAAAGGTGACGCGGTAGACGTGGTCGGGCTTGATGGCTCGTGGATCGAGGATGCCATATTGGATGCGGCTGGAGGTGAAGCCTTTCGTGCGCGGCAAGTTCGTCACGGCGCTCCCGTCGGGCGCAAGCAACGTGGCGCCGACAAAGCCGGCAGCCGCGGCGCTCGGCACCACCTGCGCCACATTCCGTCCTGTCTCCACCGTGCCATCGGGGAGCCGGCGGATACGGACCGGGGTCTCCGTCGGCGGGATGTTGGCCCCGACGGCGCCGAAGTCGTACGCGGTCACGGCGTAATAATACGTGATGCCATTCGTCACGTCGGTATCGATATATGAATGGCTCAGCCCGGTAGCATCTTCGCCGGCCGTCTGTCGATTATCGCCCAGATAGAACTTGACGCCGTTCACATCGACCGGATGAAACCCTTCGAACCCGTTGATCTTGTCGAACTGCGCGATCGGTCGGCGGAGCAGGCGGTTGCCGAATCCATCCGTAATCACCGTCGCATCGAGAAACGCCGGGTCCGTCGATCGATAGACCCGATACCCCTCGAAGTCCCGCGCCTCGAGGCCGAGCCCGTTCAGGAAGGGGTCGAACGACTCCTCCGAATCACTGTCCCAGTACAGCGTCACCTGCCCGTTGCCGGGCACGGCCGTGAGTTCGGGCGTGATCGGGGCCTGCGCGAACTGATAATCTTCCAGATAGGCCTGGAGCGCCTTTTCGCGCGAGTCGATCACCTGCTGCTGATTGAGCCCCAGCTGCACGGAGATCGAGATTCGCTCCGTCTGGCCGGCCTTGAGCGGGAAGAGGCTGCTCGTGACGACGATGTCGTTCTCGCCCGGCTCGGGGATCGTGATGTCGAAATCGCCCGGGATCATGAAGGTGAAGAACAGGAACCGGTCCGACTGGCTGTTGAAGTTCAGCGTGAAGGCCGGGATGATCTGGACGTTGGTGATGCCGATCTGGTCGGATTCCGAGACGTCGGTCACGTCGATATTGCGCTCGCCGGGGAAGTCTGTGCCGGCGCCGGAGGTCGGGGCGCCGTCGCCGTCGCCCGGGTCGCTGTCAAACGGCACGCCGTTCAGGCCGGTGTCGTCCTGGAGCGGGTTCCAGTCGCCATCGTTGTCGATCCCATCCGCGCGGCTCTCGTCGATCATCTCGTCGATGCCTTCGTCGATGCCCTCGTCGATCGCGCCGTCTTCATCGTTGTCGACCCCATCGACATAACACTTCCCGAGGTCTTCCGGGCCAACATCATACAGCACGACGGATGTGCCGGGGACCGGGAAGCGCCGGTACGGGTCCGTTGCCGCCGCATCAATCATGGCCTGGGTGACCGCCGGCGAACCGGGCTCGCCGAGGTAGGGATACGCGGCGGTTGGCGCGACGCACGAATCGTCGTTATCGATCCCATCCTTGAAGCCTCGCCCGAGGTCCGCGGCGTCCACGCCAATCAGATGCACCCGGCCGGCCGGCGGATTCGGCGGCCACCGCTGGAAACCGTCGCCGGACGCCTCGTCGATCATCGTCTGGGTAACCACCGGCCCGCCCTGCTCGCCGTCGCCGTCGTTGTCGATATAATCGGCATACCCTACACCCGGGCTCTGGGCCTGTTCGCCCGAGAACGGGACGTGGGTGTTGTTTTCGTCGATCAGACCGTTGTTGTTGTCATCAACACCGTTGTTGGGGTTTTCACCCACCAGAAATCCCTCGGGCACGACCGGGCTGGTACACTCGCCCACCGCCGGGGTACACGTTTCCGCCGTCGATCCGTCGGCGTCGTTGTCGATGCGGTCCGTGGCGTTGCCGGGCGTTTCGAGAAAGGCGAAGGCCGCCGTCCCAACGGGATCCGAGCCGAACGGCTCCGTGCCGATGCCGTCCGCGTCGGTCATGAAGGCGACGTCTTCCAGGATGTCGAAGAAGGGGATGTCGTCGGACGCGTCCCCGCCGACGAGATCGGCCAGCCAGAGGCTGAACCCGACACGGTCGAGGTCCTCCGTACCGTCGTTTTTCACGGCATGGAGCAGAAAGACGACGTCGTCGATGAGGATCTGGCTCCAGGCGAGGGTGCGCACTTCCGTAACAAGGCCGAGGCCCTTGCGGGTGAGGTCGGTGCTATCGGGGAAGTAGGAGGGATATCGGTCGTACTGGTCGTCCCCCACTTTGTAAAAGAATTCCTGGTCGGCGTTGAAGTTATCTTTTCCAAAGAAGCCGTTCCACGAGCCGGCCCAACCGGGATCGGTGGCATCGTCGAGTTTATCGGGCCAGGAGGATGGCCAGGAGGTCGGCTCGTCCGACTGGGCGATGCCGAAGGCCCTGCCGGCGGGGTTCACATACCCCTGGATCGGCTCGAACGTCCACGACCGGTTTTCATCCACCGGATTGCTGCGAAAATCCGACACCTCCACCAACCACAGGTCCTCGCCATTCCGGTCGGTAGCCTCGGTGCCCACCCAGAGCTGAGTCAGGGCGATGTAGATCCGGTTCGTGTTTTTGGGCCATTCGTACAGGAAGTCGCCCGGGCTACCGGAGTTGGCCGTCTGCGCCCAATTGGTGATGGTGGCGCGGATGTTATTCCCGTCGATGACGTCGCTGCGCCGCTCGAACGGATCGACGCGTTCGTTGCCCGGTACGTGGTTACGGTCGATCACGCCCTGGGCCCGAACGGCTGGCACGGCCACGCCGAGGAGCAGTACGACAGCGATCCAAAAAGGACCGATGAGAGATAGGACGGGTCCGAACACCTTACTCGTCATCACCGCGGAGGCGGGGATCCATCCACCAGACTGGCTCAAGGCTGGATCCCCGCTTTCGCGGGGATGACGCGACCTTGTAGAGAAAGGAGAACCCGGCATCATCTGAACGTCGAACATCGCCAAAAGGGTGTGATCTATCTTTTGCATGACTAAAATCTAATATCCAGGCCGAGTTGGACGCGGCGCGGCTCGCGGTAAAAATCGGGTCGGATCCAGAACCCGGGGTCGACGGCGCCCTGCCGGAATTGCTCGAGCGTGAGATCCGGGAGGCCGGTGTCCGCATAGACGCCGTTGATGTTGCGCGAGTCCAGCACGTTATACACCTCCACAAACACACGCGGGCGGATCCGGCCGGCTCCGAACTGTTTGCTCAGGCTCAGGTCCGCCTCGTAGGCGCCGGGCTGCCGGCGCGAGTTCGTCGAAAACTCCGGCTGCACGTCGTTCCCGACGATCGAGGCGGAGGGGAACGATGGGGTGTACGGGAAGCCGGACTCGAACCGGAGCCGCAGCGACGCGCTCCATCCATCCTTGCCGCCGTAGATGGCGCCGGCCACTTTATGGCGCTGATCCCAGTTGAGCGGCAGCAGCGCGAGCGTCGGCTGATTGTTGCCGAGCAACGAGAAAAACTCATCGGCGGGGTTGGAATTCGAGCCCTCGACCACCTGGTAGGTGTAGTTAAAATCGAACCCGTAGTTCTCTCTGAACAGACGCGAGAGGGTAAGGGTCACGCCGCGGGTGTTGGCGTAGTCCCGGTTCGTGTAGATCACATAACTCACGCCAGGCAGGGCGGATGTGATCAGGGTCGACGTCGACACCCAGTTCCGCACGTCGCGGTAATAGGCGGTCAGATCCACCACGTAGGCCCCATCGCCGAACCCCTGCTTGAACCCGATCTCGTACATCGTGGTCTTCTGCGCCTCGAGGTTCGGGTTGCCGAACGGGCCATACTGGCCGGACAACGTGGGCAGCTTGTAGGATGACCCATCGAACAGGTTATTCAGCGTCGGGATCTGGAAAAACAGTCCAAACGAGAAATGGATGACGCCCTCGGCCGTGATCGGATAGGCGACGCCCAGGCGGGGCGAAAGCTGCAATTTGGCGTCGGCGTCGGTGTACCAGTAGGCCTCGCGCTCGGCCACGGTCCGCGCGTTTTCGGCCGTCTCTTCGTCGATCGTGATGACGCCGTCGCCATTGGCGTCGCGGAAGCGGTTGATCTTCTTGAGCGGGTTGAAGATGTTGGGGTCTTCGGAATCGGCCGGCAGCGTCGCCCGCGAGTCGAAGTAATCGACCCGGAAGCCGGCGTTTACGATGAAGCTGTCGAACTCGATCTTATCCTGCAGATACCCGCTCAGGGTGATCGGCTCGGCGCCTTCGAAGGCATTAAAGGCCGAGGAGGTCTCGACGGGGATCGCCGGCCGGAACGGGACGACCGGACTGCCGCTTGGATCGACGGCGGGGATGAGGCTGAACGCCTCAAAATCCAGCTGATCGAGCCGCGCGAGCAGGCCGGCCTTCACCAGGTGGTGCCGGCCAAACTGGCTGGAGAGGTCGAACTTGACCATGTACGAGCGCGTCGACCGGTTGAAGTGGCCCAGGTCGGTCCCGCCGCGCAAGAACCGGCCGCCGCCCGTGACCACGGAGTCGGGCGGATTGATCAGGAAGTCGTTGTACCGGGCATCAAACGGATCCTCGTACAGGTACGACTCTGCCTTTCGGAAAAATGTCGCCAGGTCGAACGTGTAAAATGTGCGCGAACTAAGGATGTGTGTCAGTTTCAGCTTGGCGTCGTAGCCGTCGTCCTTGAACTGGGGGATACCTTCCGGATTCCACCGGAACCCCAGGTACCGGCCGCCGAGGTCGTCGGAACGGCTGATGGAGCCGAGGCCGATGAGGTTCAGCGTCATGTTCTGGCTGAGCTTGAGCTTCAGATTGCCCTGCCAACTGTATTTCTCGAATTCGTTCATCGGCACGATAGCGCTATCGCCGCGGGTGCCGTTCGGGTTGAAGTTGCGCGAGCCGAAGAGCCAGCCGTCGTTCTTGAAGTAGCGGCCCAGGGCAAAAAACGTTAACCGATCCCCAAACACAGGGCCCTCCAGCGCCACCTTTACGTTCTCGAAATGCGTCGGCTCGAGGGGGAGATACGAGTATGGGTCGATGTCGCGGTATAGGATGCCGGTCTCGGGGTCCTGCAGCTCCGCCACATCCGTTCCGCGCAACACCGACGGACCTTCGCCGCCGGGAACGACGTAGGCGCCGGCGTAAGCCTCCACCGATCCCGTGTATCGATCCCCCCTCCCCTCCTTGGTGACGACATTGATCACGCCCGACATCGCGTTGCCGAACTCGGCGTTGAACGTGCCGGAGATGACCTGCAGCTCCTGGATGCCGTCGTTCTCGAGCTGCACGGCCTGGGAGCCGTCGTAGCTGTCGGACACCGGCACGCCGTCCACCATGAACAACACCTCGCTGCTCCGCCCACCGCGGATATGGATGCCGTCGCGGGTGGTAATGCCGGCCTGGACTTCCAGGATCTGGCTGAGCTCGGTCACGGGAAGCTGGTCAATTTTTTCGGCCGAGACGCGGGCCTCGGAGCTGGTGATGTCTTTACGGACCGCGATGGCATCCGCCGTGACGACGATCTCCTCGCCCTGAATCACCTCCTCGCGCAGCGCGAAGTCTACGGTAGTCGTGAGATCGAGGTTGACGCCCACGCCTTCTCGCCGCTCGGTGGCGAAGCCAACGAACGAGGCGATGATGGTGTAGGTGCCAGGCCGGACGCCGATCATCACAAACTGACCGTCGAGGTCGGTCGTCGACCCGCGCGTCGTGCCTTCGATGAACACGTTGACGCCTGGCAGCGGCTCACCCGTGGCGCCTTCCGTGACGCGGCCGGCTATCTTGCCGGTCTGGGCGAGGGCACTGGAACCTGCGCCGGCAATTAATGCCATCAACATCAGAATACGCACCATAGACTGAAGGTCGAGCCGTAGCCCGTTCCGTTTATACATGGGTCTTTTTGATCGCCATCTGGGTGAGCGTGGCTTCGTCGATCTCGACGTTGCTTTCGCTACGGAGTTGTTCGATACGGGCCCGGAGCACGCGGTCCATCGACCCGCTTCGCAGCCGTTCCTCGATCAGCGGCCGGGCCGCCTCGAATGCCATAGGGCGCGCCTCCTGACGGTCGCCTACGAGGAGGAGCACATAGTGGCCGCGTACTTCGATCGGGCCGAGGAGCGTACCCGCCAACGCCCCAAACACCGGATCCGCCAGGACGCCCAGTTGGTCTGCCGCCACATACCCCATGTCGCCCCCGGTGGCGACGGCGCCCGGGCGGATGGAGTGGGCGCGCGCGAGTTCCGCGAAGGTCGCCGGCGTAGCCAGATCACGCATTCGGGCCGCCTCTACGGGGCTGTCAAGTAGGATTTCGGAGACGCGAACTCGCGCCGGCTCGCTGAACTCCTGGCCAAAAGTGGCGAAATACGCGCGCACGGAGTCCTCTAGAACAGGCGCCTCCCGCGCCAGGTCGCGCATGACTTCTTCCCGGATCCAATCGCGCATCGCGGCTTCAAACGCCCGCGCGTAGGCCTCCTCCTCCTCCAGCCGCCGCTCGGCGGCGGCTCCGAGCATGGCCTCGCGCACAAGCAAGCCCTCGATAAACGCCATCAGCGTCTCCCGGTCAGTGACGGCCGCGCGCTGGGCCTCGCTCGTCGATGCGGCTGCCTCGCGAAAGCGGGCGACGCTCCAACTCTGCCGCTCATCGGGTGCGCCAGACGCCACCAGTTCCGCCTGCAACCACGCCTCTTCCTGGGTATCCGGCACGGGGGGCCCAACGATCTGGCGCAGCAACCGGGCCAGCTGGGCCTCGTCGTACACCGGCACAAGCGCAGCCGCGAGGTCGCGCGCGTGTTGGGCGCGGGCGGCTGTTTTGCGGCGGTAGGTGACGTAGTGCTCCATGCGGTCCCGCCGCGTGGCGAATTCGAACTCGGTCAACAGGGGCTTTGTGAAGCGATCCTCTACCCGGATGATCGAATAACCCGTTTGCGTGCGCACGGGATCGGAGATGGCGCCGATCGGAAGGGTGTAGGCGGCCTCTTCGAAGGACGGATCCAGCTCGTCGATGCTGAACGCTCCCACCGATCCGCCGGAGTGCGCCAGGGCCGAGTCCGCGAAGACCTCGCGCGCCAGTTCCTCGAAGGAAGCGCCGCCGTCCAGGCGCCGGCGTAGCGCGAGGGCCTCGTCGAGCGTGCGGGCGTAGAGGTGACGGGCTTCGACCGTCGTGTTGGCGCGGACAAACATGGCCTGGAGGTCTTCCTCGGAAATTTGGAGGGTATCGTAGAGGGCGCGCTGGACGTAGAGTTCGATCAGCAATTTCTCGCGGATGCGCTCGGCGGCGGCGGCGTAGCCGGCTCGATCTTCGACGCCGGCCTCACGCGCTTCGCGTACCAGCAGTCGCTCGGCAACCAGTGTATGGAGCAGGTGCGTGCGGTGTCGCGGGTTATCCTGTAGTCCGGTTGCCAGTAAATACCCGACATATCGCGTCCGAAATTCTTCCACCCCGATGGCCTCGCCATCGACCCGGGCGACGCTCGGGAGCGTTTCTGCCCCATCGCCCACGCCGCAGCCCGACAGGATCAGCAGGAGGATGGCGGAAACCACACAGAGGATATGTACCGGCAGAGCCCTTCTCATTTCGCTAGACGTAGGCGATTCCGGTGATTGGGGTCGAGTGGGCGAGTTCGCCGGCGGCCGGCGCGCTCGATCCCCGCACGACGAGGCGCGGGTTAAAATGCATCTGGGAGATGGGGCGCTCCGGCGCCTCGATGCGCCGCAACAACTTCTCGAGCGCCACGCGGCCCATTTCATACATAGGCTGGCGCAGGGTAGAGAGGCCGACGTATTTGCTGATCATGATATCGTCAAACCCGATCAACCCAATGGCCGTGGCGCCGCGCTCCTGCATGGCCTGGAGCGCGCCCAGCGCCTGGATATCCGAAACGGCAAACACGGCGTCTGGCGGGGTATCCATGTCGAGAAACCCTTCCATGGCGCTACGCCCCGCATCTTCCGTGAAGCCGTGGTAGTCCGGGTCGTCGGAGGCGCGGACTAGGGCCTCGTCGTACGCGATGCCGGCCTCGCGCAGGGCGCGTCGGTATCCTTTTTCCCGCTCAATGGATGGCGCCGAGGCCGCGTTGGCCGTGATGATGCCTATCCGGCGGTAGCCCTGCTCGATCAGGTGCCGGGTGGCCATGTAGCCGCCGAGTTCGTTGTCGATCGATACCGCGTCGAAGTCGCTGTGGTAGACATCCACCAGCACCACCGGCTGCCGGCTCGATTGGAGCAGGCGGGTGCGCTCGGCGTCGAGCGGCGTGCTAAAGAGCAGGACGCCGGCCGATCGGCCGCGCTGGATCACGTTTGCCAGCTGGTCATCAATCGTCTCCATCGATGCCGTGCTGTGCACCACCAGGTCGTAGTCGCTGCACACCAGGCTGTCCTGCACGCCGCGCAGCACCTCCAGGTAAAAATAACTCGTCATCATGGGGATGACGGCCGATATCCAGTGGGACCGACGTTTCGCGAGGCTGCGCGCCGTCGGATGCGGCACATACCCCAATTCCCGCGCCACCACACACACGCGATCCCGGGTGGAGGCCGAGACGCGGGGGCTGTTGTTGAACACGCGCGACACGGTGGCGATGGACACGCCGGCGGCGTTTGCAATGTCGTAAATCGTAGCTTCCTTCCGCATAGGCACAGCGACCGGTCGGCCGCCTATTCATGGACCGTGTAAGCGCTTACACACGTGAGGCCAGGGAAGTAATGAAAAGGGATTATGAAGATCAAGGGAGTGACTGTGAATTACCCTTGACGCGGCGGCGATCAGGCCGCCGGCACGGGCGTATCATCCCAGTGTTCGATGGCGTCGATGATGGCGTCGACGATCTTATCCTCGTCGATGGTCTTGACGATCTTGCCCTTTTTGAAGAGGTGCGCGCGGCCGCGGCCACACGCCACCCCGAGGTCGGCGCCGGCGGCCTCGCCAGGGCCGTTCACGGCGCAGCCCATGAGGGCCACGTTGAGGTCCTTCTCGAAGCGCCGGCTCTTGATGGCCGCCTCGACCTCCTCGGCGATGCGAAAGAGGTCGACTTCCAGCCGACCGCACGTCGGGCAGGCGATGATATTGACGCCCGGCCGGCCGAGGCGGAGCGACTTAAGGATCTGGTGCCCCACTTCCACCTCCTTCACCGAATCCGTCGTCAGCGACACCCGGATCGTATCGCCGATGCCCTCGGCGAGCAGCGCGCCGATGCCGATCGAGCTTTTGACCGTGCCCGAGCTGAGCGTGCCGGATTCCGTGACCCCGAGGTGCAGGGGGAAATCGGTCCGCTCGGCCAGCAGCTTGTAGGCCTGGATCATGAAGAACACATCCGAGTGCTTCACCGAAATAATGATGTCCTCGAACCCGTTCGCCGCGCAGATTTCGACGTGTCGCATCGCGCTTTCGTAGAGCGCTTCGGGCTGCGGATACCCGTATTTATCGAGAATATCGCGCTCGAGCGAGCCCGAATTCACCCCGATGCGGATGGGGATGCCGGCCGCCTTTGCCGCGAGCAGGACTTCCCGTTCCCACTCTGGCTTCCCGATGTTTCCGGGGTTGATGCGCACTTTCGCCACGCCGGATTCGATCGCTTTTAACGCATACTGGTAATTGAAATGGATATCGGCGACGATCGGCACGGGTGAGCCCAGCACGATGTCCCGCAGCGCATCGGCGTCCTCGGGGCGCGGCACCGCGACGCGGACGATATCCGCCCCGGCCTCCGCGAGGCCGCGGATTTCCGCGAGGCAGATCTCCACATCGTGGGTCTTGGAGACGGTCATGGACTGCACCGAGATCGGGGCGCCGCCGCCAATCTGGACAGAACCAACCTGAACGGCACGCGAAATACGACGGGGACGTTGCATATCTATTGAGTAAAAGCTGGAATCAAGGGTGGCGTTCAACGACGGTTGGCCCCGCGAGGTTGCGACCGGCCATACGCGTGATACACGGGAACCGGCGTCTACTCACAGCCTGGCCTGATGGCCGCTCGTCACGGTCGCCAACCGAGTACGACGCGGAGCGGGCGGTGGTCCGAATAGGTGGCTAGGATCACCTCCGCGCTACGGATCTCCCATGCCGGCGAAACCAGCACATGATCGATCCGGACGAAGGGGTACCGGGTGTGGTAGGTGAAGCCGAAGCCTTTGCCGACTTCTGAGAAGGCGTCCTGCATGCCGGCCGCGAGGTGCGCATACGACCAGTTATGCACGGTGCTGTTGAAATCGCCGCTGACGATGAGCGGCAGCGTCTCCTGATCCATCAACGCGCGAATGCTTTCGGACTCCACGGCCCGGAGCAGAAACGCCTGGCGGTATTGCCCGAGATACGACCGCCAGAAATCCAGCGACAGCAGGCGGCGTTCGGCATCGGACCAGGGCTTCCGCTCGCCAAAGGTGCGGAGGTGCACGTTATACAGCACCGCTTCGCGCCCCTGCCAGCTAAACCGATACCGCGTCACCCCCATCGACAGGGAGTCGTCCGTCGCCATCTTGATGCGTCGCTCCTCCAGGAGAATGACCTGCCCCGTGCGCGCCCAGACGGGCTGGAAGGTGGTCTCGATGCGGGGCCCTTCTTCCGCGTGAACGACCACGCCGGCCGCGCCCAGTTTCTTTTCCAGACCCTGGAAATTCACGATGCGCTGCTCGCGCCGGCGGTAGCGAATAAGCAGGTCCTGAAACACGTATAGGTCGGATTCCATCTGCTGCACGACCTCGGCCAGCACGTCTGGACTCTGGACCGCAGTGTAGGACTCAAGGTGCCCGATATTAAACGAGAGGAGCCGTAACCCTTCGCCCGGATCCGACGCGCCGCCGACAAAAGGCGAAAACCGGACGAGCACCAGCCCGAGCGCGATGACATAAACCGCCAGCAGGCGCCATGCCCTTGCATAGACAACCAACAGGGCAAAGGGGATCAGGGCGAGGCATAGATAGGGCAACCCTACCGCGATCAGTTGCAGCCACCAGAATGTCTCGGGGTGGATATAGCGGGCGGCATAACCGCCTACAAAAACGCCTAAAACAACGATGTGGAGCAGGTAAAACGCCCACCATCGAAAACGATGCGCCGAAGGATTCGAACTCACGTTAGCGTTGGCTGGCCTCGTAGAGGATGCGCTTCTCCTCGGCCGTCAGGGCGTCGTATCCTCTGGCGCTGATCTTATCGAGGATGCGATCGACTTCGTTTTCAACGGAAGGCTCGGCGACATCGAGTTCCACTTCCGCCGCCGACGGGCGGGACACCGTTGGCGGCGCCGGCCGTGGGACGCGCCGGCTCTGACGGGTGGCGAGCCAGCTTTCGATCCGCTTCAGAACACCCTCCGGAGGCTGCGTGCGGCCGCGTTGCGCGCTGCTACGCGTGGGCGTACGCTGCCGGAAGAAGATCCGGGCCCAGGACGAGAGATCCACCCCCCGGCTTTCCGCTTTGGCGTACAGAAACCCGAACAGCGCCCCCCCCAGATGCGCCGCGACAGCCGTGTTGCTATCGGACATGAACACCACATTCAGCGCCAGGACGGCCAGGACCAGATACAGCAACCGGATGTTGCCGATGAACATGAGGCCCACTGTCTTAAACGGATACTGGATCGCCACCACCATCATAATCCCCAACACCGACGCCGAGGCCCCGTGAACGATGCCGCTGAAGGCCGCTACCCCCGGGAAAATCAGATGCAGGAGGACCGTGAGCACGCCGCCGCCGACACCCGTGATCAGATACGCCGCCATCAACCGGTGGGCGCCGTGTAATTCCTCATACTCCCGGCCGATCCATACCAACCAGAGCATGTTGAACAGGATGTGAATCAGCCCCCAGAAGTTGGTCCCGAGATGGAGAAAGTTGTAGGTGACGAACTGCCAGGGCTTGAAGATGACCGTACGCAGATCCGCGTTCAGGGCCAGATGGGCATACACAAAATCCCCCACCAGTGGCACGAAGCGAAGAATCAGCCAGGCCGCATACAGGACGACATTGATCGTCAGCAACGCACGCAACGCCGGCGGCTGCATGCGATACCAGGATTGGAATTGATTCACGGCGTTCATTCAGCTTATCCACGGGCCGGCGTTCTGGTCGACACGTACCGGCATGTTCGATGCTCGGTTAATACAACCCTCGTCCGAGAAGGTTTACACACCCGAAGCGATTTCATGTCCCTCCGTAAAGGCGCACGCCCCGCCTGCCTAAACGGTCAATACAGCGTTTTTTCGGGCTTGAGGGGCAGTTGGCCACGCCAGTAGAGCAGGAGCAGGAGACCAAAAACCATGCCGCCAAGGTGCGCGAAGTGGGCCACGCCGTCCGCCGCGCCGGTCGCCCCCGAGAACAGGGATATGGCGCCCATACCGGCTACGAACCACTTGGCCTTGATCGGTATAAAAAAATTCAGGTAGATGATCTGGTTCGGATACGTCATACCGAAAGCCAGCAACAGCCCGTAGACGCCGCCCGAGGCACCTACCGTGACGGCGTACGAACCCGACAGGTATTGGGTGACGAGTTGCACCAGGCCGGCGCCGACGACGCAGACGAAATAAAAGATCGCGAACCGCTTCGACCCCCACGCATTCTCAAGCTGAGCCCCGAACATCCAGAGCGCGAACATATTAAACAGGAGGTGGAAAAAATCGCCATGCAGGAAGCCGTAGGTAACCAGCTGCCACGGCCAGAAGTCGGCCATCGTCCGCAACCCGCGCGATGTCATGATCGCATCCGGCGCCCCCAACGGCCAGAGCGCAAGCCACGTATCGAGAAATTGCGACAACGGGCTCCCCTGAGCCATCTGCCCCAGAAACAAGAGCCCGTTGATGATGAGCAGGTTCTTCAGAACCGGTGGAAACACCGAGAATTGTAACTGAGGCCGATAGGTATCTTGATACATCTGGGAAGGCTCCGTTGCGCTACGTATACTCTCCTCAAGTATACTCTCGTTTAAGCTCCTACGCCGTGGTACTCTTTGTTTCGGACATGCATTTCGGCCGCGGCGATCGTCAAACCGAGCGCCACCATGAAGCCGCTCTCCTCCAGTGCCTGCGGCATCATGAGGCGCGGACGAGCCATTTGGTGCTGCTCGGTGACGTTTTTGACCAGTACATCGAATACCGCCACCTCGTTCCAAAAGGCGGGGTCCGATTGCTGGGCTTGCTGGCGGACTGGGTGGACGCCGGCCGGCGCGTGACGTATGTCCTCGGCAATCACGACCCCTGGCACCTCACGTATTTCCACGACGAATTGGGCGTCCAGATCGTACGCGCCGATGTGCATCTGGACCTCGGCGACACGCCGGCGTATCTCGCGCACGGGGACCAGTTCGGCTCGCGTGTGCCGCTGTATGCCGCCCTCAAGGCGGCGCTCCGACATCCGGCGCCGGTGTGGCTCTACCGAAACCTCCTCCCGGCCGACCTCGGAGCCCGCCTCGCACGCGGCGTCCTCCGGCGCATCCACACCGACGTCATCAACCCGGCCGTCATACGCGCCCTGCGCGAAAAGGCACACCGGACACTGACGGACACCCCGGCCCGCCTCGTTGTGATGGGCCACAGCCACGTTCCGGAGATCCAACGCTGGCCGGAGGGCGTTTATGTAAACACAGGCTGCTGGCGAACATCACGTACGTTGGCTATACTGGACGAATCCGGGATTCACCTGCTGCAATGGAACGGGAGCGACGCCCGGGACGTTGAGAGTCCTTCGGAGCCGCCCGGAACCGCTTTGTAAACGTGCGTTGCGCGTTAAAGCGTTACGCGTTTGGTTTTAGAATTGGGCTTTGCGGCTAAATTGAGCGTACCAAGATCAGCAACGTTCAACGCCAAAACGTTCACCGCGCAACGTTTTAACGCGTAACGTCATTTCGTATCACTGAAAGGATCTACCTCGTCACTCCAAGCTTGCCGCTCGCACTATGCCTGAAGACTGGCCCTATACCGATGAGGAACTCAGGGAGTACTTCAACAATCCGGATCTTCGCCGCACGAAGGCGGCACATGATTTCATAGCGTCCAGGGGGGGCTCCTCTGAACCACCGACGGATGGTATCTTAGGGTATCTGCATCGTCGCCTCGGGGACCGACGCAAAGTGCAGGCCGCACTGGCCGTGGGGACCCTCGCCGGCATCTTTTTCCTCGGCCTCGGCGCCATCACGCTGTTTCTCGTCACGCTCGGCGAGGAGGACCTTCCCTCCCTCGAACAACTCGAAAACCCGTCCCTGCAGCTGGCTACCATCGCCTATTCGGCCGACGGCGTCGAGCTCGCACGGTACGCCCGCCAGAACCGCTCCTCCGTGACGGGAGAAGAAATCTCCCAGAACGTCCACAATGCCCTCATCGCCACCGAGGACCACCGGTTTTATGACCACTGGGGCATCGATCTCTTCCGGTTCCACGTCGCCGCCATCAAAACGGTGCTGGGAGATGTCCAGGGAGGCTCCACCATTACAATGCAGCTCGCCCGTAACCTCTACAACAAAGAGATCGGAAAGCAGCAGACCATCAGCCGCAAGCTGAAGGAAATGGTGACGGCCGTCGAACTCGAACGCCGCTATACCAAGGTTGAAATCGCCGAAATGTACCTGAATACGGTCGAGTTCGGCAGCAACGCCTTCGGCATCGAGGCCGCCGCGCGGACGTTTTTTAACGTCAGCGCCTCCGAACTCGACACGCTGCAGAGCGCGACGCTCGTCGGCATGCTCAAAGCCATCACCGCATACAACCCCCTACGCAACCCGGACAACGCCCGCCGCCGTCGTAATGTGGTCCTGGGCCAGATGATCAAACACGGCTACCTGAGCGAAGCGTTTCTGACACTGCATGCGGAAGTGCCGGTCGCTACGGACTTCAACCCGAACGAAATCACCCGGGGACCCGCGCCCTACTTTTCCGAATATGTCCGCCAGTGGCTGAACGATTGGTCGAAGGCCAACGGCACCGATTTTTATGCGGATGGGCTCTATGTCTTCACCACGCTCGATTCGCGCCTCCAGGAGCTCGCCGAAGCCTCCGTCGAGGAACAGATGGTGGGGTTGCAGGCCGTAGTGGATTTTGAGTGGAGCCGCCGGCGCGCCGGCGCGGGACCGTTCAGCATGTCGACCGATGACTACCTGAAGCAGAAAGACTTCGTCCCGTTCAGCAACTTCTGGCGCGCCTTTCCGGATACGCTCCAGAGTTTCGTGCGGGAGTCGGAGTCCTACCGCGACCTCGTCCGCCAGGGCCTCTCCGAAACCGCCGCATTCGACTCGCTCTTCGGGAACGAGGAGTACATGGCGGCCCTCAAGCAGGACAAGTCGCGCCTCGAGGCCGGCATGGTCTCGATCGACCCCCGCAACGGCTACGTCAAAGCCTGGGTGGGCGGCCGCAACCTCGCGGACGACTGGTACGACCACGTGGCCAAGGCCCGCCGGCAGCCGGGTTCGACCTTTAAACCCTTCGTCTACATCGCCGCCATCGACAACGGCTACTCGCCGCAGCATACGTTTAAAGACACGCTGTTCTACTGGTCGGATGGCTTCGGCAACGAATGGAGCCCGACCAACTCGGACGGCGGCTACTCCAACCGATGGATGACGCTCCGCGAGGGGCTCAAGTACTCGCTGAATACGATCACGGGGCAACTCGTCCTCCAGGTGGGCGCCCCGACCGTGGCCGATTACGCCCGCTGGATGGGTATCAAGAGCCCGCTCAACGAAGTGCCCTCCCTGGCCCTGGGCACCAGCAACGTCACCCTCCTCGAGTTGACGACCGCCTACAGCACCCTGGCGAACGGCGGCCTCTACTACGAACCCACCGTCGTCACGCGCATCGAAGACCAGCTCGGCAACGTCCTGTACGAGGCGCGCCCGCAGCCCAACGAGGCGTTGAGCGACCAGACGGCCTACAAGGTGATCGATATGATGCGCGAGGTCGTCCAAACCGGCGGCACGGGCGCGCGTATCCGGTTCCAGTACCAGTTGTACGACTACGACTTCGCCGGCAAAACAGGCACCACGCAGAATAGCGCCGATGGCTGGTTCATGCTCATGCACCCCGAGCTGGTCACCGGCGCCTGGGTCGGCTGGAACGACCAGCGGGTCACCTTTCGGACCAACTGGTGGGGCCAGGGCGCCCATAATGCGCTGTTCCTGGTGGGCAGCTACACCAAACGAGTCGCGGAAGACGGCCGCCTGAGCAAGGAAAAATTCCCGCTGCCGCTCGATTACGGCAGTGGCTCGTCAGGTGATTCCCAACCCCCCCAGCGTGATGATCGACGCGTCATCTGGTGACCCCATCAGCCTGTCAGACAGTGAATCGCGCTTACCGTGAAGCTACTCCATACGGCGGATATTCACTTTGGAAGCAATAGCTTTGGGCGCATCGACCCGGAATCGGGTTTGAACACGCGGCTATTGGATTTCAAACGCTCGTTCGACTTCATGGTCCAGCGCGCCATCGAGGAGAACATCGACCTGTTTCTTTTTTGCGGAGACGCCTACCGAACGGCCGACCCAACGCCCACCCAGCAACGGACGTTCGCCGAGTGCCTCCGCCCCCTGTCCGAGCACGGCATCCCGATCGTCATGATCGTCGGCAATCACGATCACCCGGTGTCGTTCGGGAAGGCTTCCGCGCTGGACATATACCCGTATCTTCAGGGCGACATCCAGGTGTTCCGCCGCGCCGGCTGGTCGACGATCCAGACCAAAGCCGGCCCGCTGCAACTGATCGCCCTACCCTGGCCCATTCGGAGCATGCTGCTCGCCCGCGAGGCGTTCCGCAAAAAATCCCCCACCGAGATTCGCGCCTACATCGAGCAGGTGTATGTCGAGCTGCTCGAAGCGTGCCTCCAGGAGGTCGACCCGGCCCTCCCGACGGTGCTCGCGGCGCACCTGACGGTGCAGGGCGCGGAGATGGCCGGCTCGGAGCAAACGAGCCTGATCGCCCACGAGCCCAAATTCACGGTCAGCCAGCTCGCGCGCCCGCCGATCGACTATGTCGCCCTGGGCCATATCCATCGTTTTCAGGACCGCAACGAAGGCCATACGCCGCCCGTCGTCTACTGCGGCAGCATCGAGTGTATCTCGTTTAAAGAGTGGGACCAGCCAAAAGGCTTCGTACTCGTCGACATCGATTCCGGCCCAAACGGAAAATCGACCCGGTATGCCTACGCCGAGACGCCCTACCGACGCTTCGTCGCCGTGAGCGTCGATGCGCGCGACGAGTTAGATCCAACACGTGTCATCCTCGACGCGATCGAGGCCCAGGCTATCGACGATGCCGTCGTGCGCATCCGGTACCGGGTAGGCGAGGCTAACGCATCTCTGGTGGATATGGACCGGCTGCGCGGCGCCCTGAGCCCGGCCTACGCCATCGCCGCCATCGAGCGTATCGTGGATCCGATCGAGCGCGAACGGCGAACGGTCGTGACACGCGAATCCTCGATTGAGGACGCTATGAGACAGTATATTGCTCAACACACACACCTGTCGGAAATCCAGGACGACCTCCTCGAACGCGGCCTCGCGCTGGAGAACGGCCTGGCGCTTAACCGCCAGAATCACGACTGACCACGCGACGCTGCCGGCGCCCCGTCGCGTCGCACCCAACCAAGCCGGAAGCATCAACCCTCATTTCGACCATGAATCCCGAGGAGATTTTTGTCACTCCCCCCCGAAAAGAAGGTATCGCGGTTGAGGCCGAGACCTTCCCCGTCTGGCCGTTCGTCGAAGCCGCGCTCAGTCTCATTGAAGCTGACGAAGTCACGCGCGATGCCGCGCGGGCCGCGCTCGTCTGCAGCGACGGCTGCGTGGTGCTCGCCAACTACCTGAACAGCGAGGCGAAGCGCGTCCCTAAAATGGACTACCGATTCAAGGTCCCCCTCCTCGTCTATGCCGCAGACATGGGGCGAAAAGACGGGCGGGCCGACTCGTTCTACGACCCGGACGAGGGCGCCCTCTACTTCGAGACCGACGAAAGCCAGTTCTCCTTCCACGTCTTTAAAGACTGGACGGTGGCCTGGGACGAGGTGGCGGACGAGGTGGTGAAGGGGTATGGATGGAGCGGGGTGGAGAACCAGACCTGGGCGCTGGACATCCTGCTGACGTACCTGCAGCTGGACCTTGGCTCCTACAACCCGCCCGCCGACGAGGTGGAATAGCCGGCGCTTACCCGCCCATCGGGTGGCGACCTCCGGGGTCTTCGTTCACGCTGCCACACCAGCCGTGGAAACCGGCCTGTGTCCAACGCGTCGCCGAGATCCGCGCTGCCTCAGCCGATTCGAACACTCCGAAAACAGCCGAGCCCGATCCCGACATGGCGGCGTAGCCGGCGCCATCTTCGCGTAGCCCATCCCGCACGCTTTGCAGGACCGGGTATCGTTCGAAGACAGGCGCCTCGAAATCGTTCACCAGATCGCAACGCCACCGGTCGAGGTCGTTGCTCGCCACGAGGGTGCGGAGGTCCGGCCGAGCCGTCTCATTCGGGACGATCCAGCGGTAGGCGTCGGCCGTGCTTACGGCCACGTCGGGCTTGACGACCACAAACGTGAAAGGGGATCGATACGGCGCGCCGGCCGCATCCACAAGCGGCGCGAGGCGTTCGCCGCGGCCGGTCCCGTAGGCCGCGGTCGGCCCGAGGAAAAACGGTACGTCGGAGCCCAGCCGGGTGGCCAGTGCGTGCAGGGAAGACGCCTCGAGGCCGAGATTCCACAGGGCATCAAGCAGGACCAGCGTCGCCGCGGCGTCACTCGAGCCGCCGCCCAGGCCGGCGCCGTAGGGCACGGTCTTTTCAAGATGGATGGCGGCGCTCGGGAGGAGGCCGGCATGGTCGGCGAGCAGGCGGGCGGCTCGGACGCACAGATTGGATTCGTCGATGGGCAGCGCGGGGTCCGAACACGAAAAGCGCAGCGAATCATCCGGCGACACCTGCAAGACATCCGCCCAGCCGATCCTCAGGAACACCGTTTCGAGGTCGTGGTAGCCGTCGCCGCGCCGGCGAAGCACGTGCAGGCCGAGGTTGATCTTGGCGGGAGCGGAACGGGAGAGCGTCACGGGATCAGGATCAGGAATCTTTGCGCAGTAGAGACCGTTATCGTACCTTCCGCGTTTCAGGTTCCATTTCGCGACGAAGATCCTTCGTAGCCATCCTTACCGTCCCGCTTATACACAGAAGCTACGACTCGGCCGGCCCCACCGCCACAACGGCATGACGCGCCCGCCCTGTATCCCCCTGGATGTAGAACCCGATTCGCATACTGATGTCGAAGCAGAAGGTCTTATTGCCGTTCCTGGCGTTTTTGATGGGAGCCCTCGTTACGATCGGCGAAGCGCGGGCCCAGGGAGTACGCGGAGGCGCCATCACTAACCGGTTGCAGGTACTGGATCGGATCGGCGCGGCGGGCCCTCCCACACGCGCCACACAGTTGCGGGAGCAACTGGGCGGCGGCGGCCTGGCTATGCTGGCGCTCGAAGGAGCCATCGACGAGGCCACGTATATACTGGGGCCCGGCGATCAACTCTCGCTCATCATCGGGGGCGCCGTGCCCATTCAGGTGGCTGTGCCGATCTCGGCGGACGGCTATCTGATTCTGGCCGAGGCCGGCGCCATCCGGGCGGCCGACCGTTCGCTGGTCGATGTACGCGACGAGGCCCTCCGCACCCTGAATACCTATTACCGGAATGTGCCGGTGATGCTCAACTTGCTGGCGCCACGCAGCTTTTACATCCACATCTCCGGCGCCATTCCAGAGCCCGGTCGTTACCTGATGTTACCGCTGGGACGGCTGGACGACGCCGTGCAACTCGCCTATGCCGCCCGGGCCTCGGCGCAGCCGGACCCCGGTGAGAACGGGGCGCTGAAAATCGCCGGCTCGGCGGCCTCGGAGCGGCCCGCGCTCCAATCCACCTTTCGGCCTTCGCTGCGAAATATCGAGATCGTCCATCGCGATGGCGAGATCGAGTCGATCGACCTCCTGCGTTATTATGTCGAGGGCGACATGGCCCACAACCCGCATCTGCGGGATGGCGACATGATCCGCCTGCCGGCGTACGACCGCACCCGCGAAACCATCCGCGTGACGGGCGACATCGCCTCCGACGCCTTCATCGAGTTCCGCGACGGTGACACCGTGATGGACATCCTGCGGCTGGCGGCTGGCGATCTGGAAGGCAATACGCTGGGCGAGGTGCGCCTGACGCGCCGGGCGCCGGACGGCAGCGCCGACACCCGTGTCGTGGATGTGGGCGCGCAGCTTGCCGGCACGCAGGAGGCAATTCTGGTTGAAGCCGGGGATCATGTCAATGTCGTCCCTCGCGAGATCGAACAGGCGGCCATCTACGGCTTTGTCCAGTACCCCGGTACCTACCCGATCCAGAGCGCCAGTACGACGGTGCGCGAGCTGCTGGCGACGGCCGGCGGCCTCAAGCCCGAGGCCAGCGTCCGCGCGGCGTATATCGAGCGCCGGCAGTCGCAAACCTTCAAGGGCGACGGGCAGGCGAGCGACCTCGACTTTTTCGGACGCGCCTACTTCCAGCAGTCGCTCCGCGAAAACCGGCTGTCGATCAGCCTCGAAGACGCCCTCGCACCGGACGCACCGGAGGTGGTGCTGTACACCGGCGACGTGATCGTTTTCCCGAGGGATGAACAGACCGTCTACCTGACGGGTAACGTCGTTCAGCCCGGGTATCTGCCCTTTGTCGAGGGCCAGACGGCGGATTACTACATCGCGCGCGCCGGCGGGCAGGCGCCGCTGTCGACGGGCGTATACGTGTTCGAGGCCGGCACCGGCGAAGTGCATACCACCGGCAGCGTGATCGTGCGCCCGGGCGACACCATTTTTGTGAACCGCGTGCCGACCAGCGACAACCCCGAGGTGCAGGCGCTCATCCTGAGCGACCAGGCGTCGCGCCGGCAGGCCGGCATCGCGCGGACGCAGACCGTGATCACCGGTATCACCGCGCTGGTGAGCGTCATTAACACCTATCTGCTGATCCGCGACCGGCTGAATAACTGAGCGGAGCAAGACAACGCACGGATGGAGACGAAACTCAAAAATACCGTTTTCGAGGACCCCTCGACTCAACCTGGCGAGGAGCGTGCGGTATCGGATGTCGTGTGGCATCTTCTGGGCACGCTGATTCGTTGGCGGCGCACGATCCTCCTGGTCACGATCGGCGTGGCGGTAGCCTCCGTGGCGATAAGCCTCACCCTGCCGAAGTGGTATCTGAGCACCACCCGGTTGTTGGCGCCCGAGTCCGCCAGCGCGAGTCCAATCTCGTCGGCCATGCTGCGCAACCTCTCGTCTGCCGCCGCCACGTTTCTGGGGGGCGGCGAAGGGGGCGATTTCGAGCGCTACATCACGATTATGAGCAGCCGGTCGGTGATGGAAAAAGTGGTCACGGAGTTCGACCTGATCGAGGTGTACGAGACACGCGAGAGTGTCGGCCCGGTTGAAGACGCCCTGGAGTTCCTCGCCGGCAACGTAGTCTTTGGGATCGATGCCGAATTCGGATTCCTATCGGTGAGCGTACTCGACCAGGACCCGCAACGGGCGGCTGACATGGCCAATTTCATCGTGGCCGAGTTGAATCAGATGAATATGATGCTTTCGGCGCAAGATGCGTCGAACTTCCGCCGGTTTGTCGAACGCCGGTACCATGAGACCATCGCCGCGCTGGATTCCTTGAAACACGCGACCCAGGCGTTCCAGGAGCGGTACGGCGTGTACAACATCGAGACCCAGGCCTCGGCGTTTATGGAGCAGATGGCGTCGATTCGGAGCGAGGAGATGCTGTACGACATCCAGTACCAGGCCCTCCTGAGCCAGTATGGCCCGGACAACCCCCAGGTGCAGGTTACGCGCAATTCACTGGAGGCCGCGCGGCGCAAGTGGAGGGAGGCGATGGCCGGCAGCGAGGCCATCCTTCCGATCCCTCAGAGTGAAGTGCCGGACGTCATGCGTCAGTACCTCGAGTTGGAGCAAGAAGGGTATATCCAGAAGAGCATACTCGAAGTGGTAGCGCCGATGTATGACCAGGCGCGTTTCCAGGAAGAGCGTGAGTTTGCCTCGGTGCAGGTGGTGGACCCCGCGGTGCCGGCCGTCCGCAAAGCCAAACCTAAGCGGGCGTCGATTGTGCTAGGCGCCACGTTTTCGGCGTTTCTGATTGTCGCCCTCTTTGCGCTGGTGTACGAATGGTGGCAGACCGCCGCCCCGTCGATTGCGCACAACCTGCGCCGAGCGACCGAACGCAGCTCCGAACGCTCCTAAACTCCTTCCGGCGTTGGCACACGTACCGGCCATCTTCCTTGAACCGCAGGCGTTTCGAACCCGTGGCAATCGTATGTTGATTGCGGGATTCGTAGGTGCGTTACTGCTGCTGCTCGCCGTCGTACGGGTCGCGCCGGAGATGGTCAAGTACACCCCGGCTCTGGTGTTTGGCGCCGTAGCCTTTCTGGCCGCCTGGGTTCAACCATCCGTTCGATTTGCCGTGCTGATAGCCGGCTTCGTCGCCCTGACCGACTATGTGCCGGGTATCCAGCTCGCCGAAGTGGCGTACGGGCTTTTCTTCCTCGCCTATCTGGCGCACTGGGGCTACGCGAAGGTGTTGATCGAGCACCGGAAGATCCTCGAGACGCCGGCGGATTTCGGAGTGCTCACCCTGCTGGTTGTGGTCATCTGCTACGTACCCATATCCCTCCTTTTTGGTGCGAATACCGCGGCGCTCGTGGGCGAGCTTTCGGCTTTTGTGTTGTTTGCGATCTATTTCCCGGCCAAAGACGCCATGGTTCGTTTGCGGTATGGGCCGGCCATCGTACTGGGGTGTGTCCTGTTCATCGGTGTGTTTGTTTCTATCCGGAATATCCTTGAGTACAAGACCTTGCTGCTGCATGCGACGCAGGCATGGCAGGTAGCCAAAGGACGTGTCGTCACAAACGACAACATTCTGATGGTCGTCTGCCTCTACAGTCTCACACTGTTTTCCTTCGCGCGGCACGGCATCGCCCGGCTGGGATTACTCGGGTTGTTTCTGATGTTTTTTGCCGCGTTGATCCTTACGCAGAGCCGTGGATACTGGCTCGGTTTTATGCTTGGCGGCCTCATTTTACTGGTCTGGTTGCCGCCGGCGCAGCGGCGCAGACTCATGTTGCTGGCGTTCGGGGCACTGCTTGCCGGCGGCTCGCTGGCGTTCCTGTTTTTCAGCAATGAAGTGGCTGTTGTTATCGCCGGCTTGCTCGATCGGCTCTTTTCCCTCCTGACGGCTACCTCGACCGATATCTCCCTCGTGAATCGCTTTCGGGAAACGGCCGCCGTGTGGGAAATGATCAAAGTAAATCCCGTCCTCGGGTATGGCATGGGCGTCGCCTATCCGTTCTTCGATATCGCACACATGGCCACCGAGACGGACTCGTTTGTCCACAACGGCTATGTAAGCATGTGGTACCGATACGGTCTGCCGGGACTGGGGCTGGTGTTGTGGATCTGGTTTTCTTCCATCCGAAGCGGCATTCGTGCGTTCCGCTTCCGCCATGCGGCGATGACCACCCGGCTGTGCGGACTCGCGAGTGCCGTGACGTTGAGCGCTTTTCTACTCACCACCAACACCTCGAACCCGTTCTACTTAAACGACACGCTGTTCATCTTCGGGTTCTTGCTTGCCGTCTCGCAAGGCGCGCTTTTACGGATTCGTTCTAACGCAGAGGCCCTATGAGCGTGATGTGCCCCTCGTGCGGAAACGCGGCTGTCACCCTCCGCGGACCCATCAGTCCGAGTTATCTTTTCGCCGGCCAGGAGCTGCCCAAATTACTACCTGGAGGCGGGTTGTACGACTGCGGGGTGTGTGCGTTGGCGTTCCGTTTCCCGACACCCCCAAAGGAAAGGTTGGACGCGTTATACCGCACCTGCTCGATCGCCCAGTGGCAATACGACCCCTCGGGACGGTTTGACTGGGTGCTCACGCACCGGCATCTGGAATCCCGGCTGGGAAGTGGGTCGGTTCTGGATATTGGATGTTTCGACGGTGCGTTCCACGAATACCTGGGGTCGACATGGAAGGGCTACGGGATCGAGATCAATCTGGACGCCCGGGCTCGGGCGGTCGAACGCGGCATCACCCTCCTGGGCGACAACGTGACCGATCTGGAGCACGTCACCGGTGAGTTCGACGCAGTTGTTGCGTTCGATGTGTTGGAGCATGTGGTTGATCCGCGCGCCCTCCTCGGGCAGATGGCCGCCCGTACGCGCCCAGGTGGTACCGTGGCCATCGCCTCCGGCAATACGGATGCGCCTTCCTGGAAACTCATGGGCAGCCGGTACTGGTATTGCACGATCCCCGAGCACATGGCTTTTTTGAGCGAGACCTGGTGTCGCCGCGCCGGCATTCACTTCGGACTCGAACTGGTGACGATGGAGCGGTATTGCCACGAGCGCGTACGGGCGCCCCGGCATGTCGTGCACGAACTGGCGTCGAATCTGCTCTATCGTTTCTTCCCCGGTGTATTCGCGTTCCTGCGCTCGGCCGGCGTTGGCGATAAGGATGCCTCGGCCCATGAAGCGCTCAAACATTACCCGCCGACCTGGACGACCGCCCGCGACCACGTGGTAGCGGTCTATAAAAAACCATGATCGAAAAACGCCGGGTGAACCTCAATGCGGCCGCCTCTGCGCTGCAAGTGCTCATCGGGGGCGTCACGCTCTTTCTACTGTATCGTTATTTGCTCCAGGAACTCGGTGAGGCCAGCGTCGGCGTGTGGTCCCTGGTGTTAGCCACGACGTCCGCCGCCAGCATTGCCAACCTGGGTCTGGCGTCGAGCACTATCAAGTTCGTCTCACAACACCTCGCGCGACAGAACCGGCCGTACGCCGTCTCGATCGTCGAAACGGCTACAGTGACGGTAGCCGGCGTGCTCGCCGTGACCCTACTGGCGGCCTACCCCCTGTTAGTGCGTGTGTTACCGCTCCTCATCGACGACCCGAGTTATCTGGCGGCCGGCATCGATCTGGTGCCGTATGCGTTAATCTCGTTCTGGGTGACGTCGGTAACCGGCGTCCTGCAATCCAGCATCGATGGGTGTCAGCGGGTCGACCTGCGCAGTTACTCGGTGGCCGCCGGCAGCGTGATCTACCTGGCCATGGCGTATGCCCTGGTGCCGGGGAGCGGACTCATCGGCCTGGCATACGCCCAGCTTATACACGCGGCCTGGCTGTGGATCTCGGCCTATGGAATCCTGAGGAGGCTGCTGCCGGAGCTGGCCTGGGTCCGGTGGACCTGGCGAAAGGAGCCTTTCCGTGAGATGCTTTCCTATACGCTAAAATTCCAGGTGATCTCACTTTCCCAGCTGTTGCTCGAGCCCGTGACCAAATCCTTCGTATCGCGATTCGGTGGACTGGAAACGCTCGCCTATGTGGAACTGGCCCATCGCATGGTCTTTCAGTTTCGATCACTCGTCGCCACCGCGCATCGGGCGATCGTCCCGACGATCGCCCATCTGACGGAGACCGCGCCGGCCTATCTGCGCAAACTGTACGTCGCGTCGTTCCGGCTCCTGACGTATATCATCGTCGGCGTGATGCCCCTGCTGATTTCCCTGTCGCCATGGATATCGCGGCTCTGGATCCAGGAGGTAGAGCCCGTATTCGTCATCAGCGCCGGCGTATTGTACGTCGGGTGGTTTTTAAATCTGATGGCCAACCCGGCCTATTTCGCCAATCTGGGCAGCGGGGCCCTGTACTGGAATGTCGTTGCGCACCTTGGCATGGGGGCGTTTAATGTGCTGGCCGGGTATGTTTTGGGATCGATGTACGGCTGGTTGGCCGTCGTAATCGTACTGGCCGTATCGATCATCGGAGGTAGCGCGGTTATTGCGATTGCGTACCAGCGTGAGCAGGGCATCCGTCCGGGCGAGTTGATCGACGGACCGACCCTCTTGCTGATTCTTGCGGCCGCGGCCGGCAGTGCCGCGGCGCTGGGTGTCGACCGCTGGGCTTCGCCCCATGTGGGTTATCTGGGGCAAGGGATCGCGGTCGGAGGGGTGTATGTAGCCATCGTCGCACTGCCCCTGCTTCGACATCCTGTGCTGAAGGACATTCAGCGGTGGTTCCGCCGGAGCGGCCAACCGCCCGCGACGGCATGACCGAGACGAGCCCAATGACGCGTCCCCACCTCATGGTATTCGACGTAGCAACCGGCGGGCATCACGGCATGTTCGTCCAGCACCTGGTGGAAGCCTGGCTGGCGCGAGAACAGGAGCGCCAGCTGGTACTCGTCGTCGCACCCCACTTTCTGGACGTCCACCGCGAGCTGGCCGGAGTGATCGCTCGTGCGCCGGCGCATCTTGTCCGTGTAGAAGCCATCGATGGCCCCATCCCTTCCCCTGGCGTCTCGCCGGCTGATCTGATCAGATACGACCTGTCCCAGGGCGCGATTTTCCGTCGCTTCGTGGACCGCGTACAGCCGAAGTGGTGCCTGTTGATGCAGTTCGATTTCCTGCAGCTACATCTCATCCTGGGCAAGTCCCCGCTTCACCGTCCACGCATAGCCGGCATCTATTTCCGCCCCTCTTTTCACTACGCCGCGCTGACGGGTATGCGGCCTTCGTGGCGGGAGCGGCTGAACGATGCGCGGAAACGCCTGACCCTGAAACGGGCGCTCCACAATCCGTTGTTCGACACGCTCTTCTCCCTGGACCCGTTTGTCGTCCCGGAAATCGATTCCTGGCAAACGGGTACGACGGTGCTGGCTCTACCCGATGGCTATACGCCTCCGGTCCAGGCTCCCGTAGCTGTTTCCCATAGCATCGATTCTGGCCGGCAGATCGTCCTGACCTACGGCTCACTTGCCGAGCGAAAGGGGATATTCTCCGTGCTTGAAGCCCTGCCCCATGTACCCGACACCCTGCAGCGCCGCCTCGCCGTCGTATTCGCCGGCCGGGTCCACGAACCGGACAGCGCGGCATTTCGTGGAGCGATCGCACGGGCCGAACGCACCTCGCACGTACAAATCGTCGTCGATGACCGCTTCTTGCCAGAACCTGAACTGGCGGCCTGGATCGATGCGGCGGCGCTGCTCCTGGTGGCGTATCGTCACCATATCGGCTCCAGTAATGTGCTGATCCGGGCGGCGGCGGCCGGCAAACCCGTGGTTGGATCCGATTATGGCCTTGTAGGCGAGCAGATTCGCCGGCACCGGCTTGGGCTGGCCGTAAACGCCAACGACCCGGCCTCCCTCGCCGCCGCGCTGACCGACATGCTGGAGACGCCAGGTCGTCATTTCGACCCCGCCGAAGCCTCGCGCTTCTCGGAGGCCAATACCGCCACCGCGTTTGCAGAAACCATCCTGAATCGATTAACGTAGCCCCACGCGCAATTATACTCCTGGCCCATGACCGCTTATCCCTTTTATTCGCCGCTTACGGACACTTACTGATGGCTGCTCCGCCCATCTTCTACTTCGCCCGCATGCTCCCGGCCTACCGGCATGCCGTCATGGAGCGCCTGAACGAACGCCTCGACGGCCGGCTCGTGGTGGTCTACGGGCAGCCGCCGGCCGGCAATCCTGTCCTTAGCAAGGAGGTCGAAGGATCGTTCCGGCGCGTGGTGCGGCGTAACCTCTGGTTTCGGGACACCACTCTCCACGCGCAATACTTCAAGGATGTCTTTTCGACCTTCGGCGATCCCGCGGTGGTCATCGCCGAAGAATCCCCCCGATCCATCACCCTGCCGTGGCTGCTGCGGTATGCCCGCCACCGCGGCGCGGCGCGGGTCCTCTGGGGGATGTTTTTTTCGATGAAACGATCCCTCGAAAAACCGAATCTCTTCGACCGCTACCGCCTCACCATGGCCCGAAACGTCGAAGCCTGCATCTGCTACAGCCGGCTCACGCGAGACCACCTCGCGCAGGCCGTCCCCGAAGAGCGGCTCTTCCTGGCGCAAAACACTCTCGACACCGACACGCTCTTCGCGCTCCGACGCACGCTCGAAGCCGAAGGGCGAGACGCCGTCCGACGCCGGCTTGGACTCGACGCAGACCGCCCCGTCTATGTCTACATGGCCCAGCTGATCGCCGACAAGGGCCCCCGCGCCCTGCTCGACATCTTTGCCCGGCTGCGCCGTGACGGGCCGGCGACGCTGTTCGTGATCGGCGGCGGCCCGCAGGAAGCGCCGATGAAACGACAGGCCGAGCGTCTGGGCCTGAAAGACATCTATTTTCTGGGCGCGATGCCCCATTTCGAGGCATCCGCCCCCTATCTTTTTGCGGCGGACGCGTTGTTGATGCCGGGCTATGTCGGCCTCGTCATCAACCACGCCTTCGCGATGGGGCTCCCGATCGTCGCCCCCGAGCCGCCCGAGGATCGGCTCTTCCATGCCCCCGAGATCGAGTCGCTCGTGCACGGTCAAAACGGGATGATGCCCCCCTGGAACGACGTGGACGCCTTTGTCGGCGCGACACGGCATGTCATCGCCCATCGAGCCGATTTTTCGCGGCATGCGATCGACTATGCCGAACGCCACCTTACCCTGGACCAGATGGTCGATGGGATGGTGGACGCGATTCGTTACGCCGAGGCGCATCGCCCATGAACCGAATACAACGACCCATCCATCGCCTCTGTGTGCAGTGGACCCGGCTTGGGCCCTACCATCTCGCACGCCTGGCCGCCTCGCACGCGGCGGGTGAAGCCAGCGGGCGCCGCGTGATCGCGCTCGAAACGGCCGGCGGAGATACCACCTATGCGTGGCAACAAGAACGCGGCGAGACGCCTTACCCTCGCGAAGTGATTTTTCCCGACCGGAACTATGAAGAGCTGGATTCCGCCTCCATCCACCGGGGGGTGACCGTCGCGCTCGATCGTATCGACCCCGACGCCGTCGCCATCACGAGCTACAGCACGCCCGACGCGCGCGCCTGCCTGCTCTGGTGCCGGCGCCACGGCCGGCCGGCCATCCTCATGACCGAAACCAAGGAGGACGACGCCGACCGCATCTCCTGGCGAGAGGTCGTCAAACAATCGCTCGTCGGGCTCTACGACGCCGCGCTCGTGGGTGGCGCGCCGCAGCGCGCGTACCTCGAGAAGCTCGGCATGCCGGCCAAGGCCATTTTCCTCGGCTTCGACGCCGTCGACAACCGCTTTTTCGCCGACGGGGCCGATGCGGCGCGCGCCTCGCCGGAGTCCTGCCGGCACCTGGCCGGCCTCGCGGACCCTTCCCCGTTTTTCCTGGCATCCAACCGCTTTATCCCGCGAAAAAATTTAGGCCGGCTCATCGAGGCCTATGGCCAGTATCGCCGGCAGGAGGCAGCGCCCTGGCGGCTCCTCCTGCTGGGCGATGGACAAGAACGGCCGGCGCTGGAAGCGCTTGTTCGTGCGCTGGGCATCGAAGGCGTCGAATTCTGTGGATTCCAGCAGATAAACGCCTTGCCGGCGTATTACGGGCGTGCCGGCGCCTTCATCCACCCCGCGCTCGTGGAGCAATGGGGCCTTGTCGTCAACGAGGCGATGGCGGCCGGCCTGCCCGTGCTGGTTTCCGAGCGCGCCGGCTGCGCGCCGGACCTGGTCCGCCAGGGGGTCAACGGATTTACGTTCGACCCCCTGAATACCGCCGAACTGGCCCGCCTCCTGGGCGTTATCTCCAGGTCCGCGCACGATCGTGCCGGCTGGGGGGCGGCGTCCCGCGTCATTGTCGCAGAGTGGTCACCCGGGCGGTTCGCGTCCGGGCTCTGGGCGGCCGCCGATGCGGCGGCGCTTCGACGCACGGCGGGAGCGCCCCTCAGCCTTGCGCTCCTCTGGACCATTCAGCGCCTCGGCCGGCGCGTTCACTCGTTCCACTCCCTGCGCGACTGATGCGCCTCCTCGTCCACGACTACGGCGGCTACGCCTTCCCCTACCAGCTCAGCCTGGAGCTCGCCCGACGAGGCCACTTCGTGTGCCACGCCTACTGCGCCGACCTCGTCACCACCCCTCCGGGGGTGCCCGAAGAGGCCGACGAGCCCATCAACCTGTCCGTCGAACCGATCTCCCTCGGCGCGCCCCTCCAGAAATACGACTTCTTCACGCGCTGGCGGCAGGAGCGGGCCTATGGCCGGCTCATCGCCCGACAAGCGCTCGAATTCGGGCCGGACGTGGTGCTCTCCGCCAATACCCCCCTCGATGCCCAGCGCCGCCTCCTGACCGTCTGCGCCCGCGAGGGCGTCCCGTTTGTGTTCTGGCTCCAGGATCTCCTGGGCGTCGCGGCGCACCGTATCCTGCGCGAACGCATCCCCGTGATCGGCGCACTCATCGGAAGCCATTACCTGCGGATGGAGCGCCGGCTGCTGCGCCAGAGCCAGGCCGTCGTCGCCATCACGCCGGCGTTCCAGACGCTCCTGGGCGACTGGGGCATCCCCCGGAAAACGACGCATGTCATCGGAAACTGGGCGCCGCTGGACCGGCTGCCGGTCGGTGAAAAAACGAACGCATGGAGCGAAGAAGCCGGCCTGGAATCGACGTTCAACTTCCTCTACGCCGGCACGCTGGGGATGAAGCACAACCCGGAACGCCTGCTGGAACTCGCCCGCGCGTTCGCCGATCAACCGGAGGTCCGCATCCTCGTTGCCTCCCAGGCGCAGGGCGCCGGCTGGATCCAGGGTCGAGCCGCCGCCGAAGGCCTCGGCAACGTGGTGGTTCTCCCCTACCAGTCGGTTGATGCCCTCCCGGCCATGCTCGCCGCGGCGGATGTACTCGTGGCGCTGCTCGAACCAGACGCCGGCCTGTTTTCGGTGCCGTCGAAGGTCCTGGCCTATCTTTGCGCGGAACGCGCGTTGCTGCTTGCCGTACCCGGCGACAACGCCGCCGCCCGGATCGTGCGAGAGTCCGACGCCGGCCTCGTCGTGGAGCCGTCGGACGCCGCCGGCTTCGTCGATGCCGCGAAGCGCCTCTATGCCGACTCAGCCCTGCGCGTGGAGATGGGCCGGCGCGCCCGCGCCCACGCCGAGAAGGCCTTCTCGATCGATGCTATCGCCACCCGGTTTGAGGAGATCCTCGAGCAATCGAACGCCGCCCCAGCGGCCGGCGCCCCATGACCCGCATCGCTGTCGCCGGATACTTCCCGCCCCCGATCACGGGGCAAACGATGGCCACCGAACGCCTCGCCGCGTTGCTCGAAGACGTGTTTCGGGTGGATCGGATCGCCCTCAACGAGGGGCACGACGAGCAGGTTGAAACGAGGCCAGGGATACGTCTGGGTAAGATCCGCGGCTACCTCCACGCCGGCCGCCAGCTGCGGGCCGCGTTTCGAGCTACTCCTCCGGATGTCCTGCTGTGGCCGGCCGTGTCGCCCAAACTGCTTGGCCATATACGCGACCTCATGGCGGTGATGCCGGCCTTGCCGCTGGCGGCACGCCGATACGGAGTGGTCCACTGGGGCAATTTCGCCACGCTCTTCGAATCCCCCCTCACCCGGTTCACGGCCCGCCGGCTTGTCCGGGCGCTCGACGGCTTCGTCTTTCTGAATCCGTCCCTCGCGGAACGCTGCGCCGCATGGATCCCCGCGCACAAACGATTCGCGATTCCGAACACGATCGACGACACACTCTGTTTCAGCGACGCGGAGATCGCCGGCAAGCAAGAAGACCGCCGGCGCCACGAACGGCCCCTGCGCCTCTTGTTTCTGAGCAACATGATTCCATCGAAGGGGTACGACGACGTGGTCGAAGCCACGGCGCTCCTTCATGCACGCGAAATCCCAGTGGAACTGCGGCTTGCAGGGCGCTGGATCGACGGCGCGGATCGGCGCGCGTTCGAGACGCGCACCGCCGGCGAACTGGCGTCGTGTGTTACGCACCTGGGGCCACTGACCGACCGAAACGCCATACGCGCGCTCCATCAATGGGCGGATGTGTTCGTATTCCCCACCTATTATCCTACCGAGGCCCAGCCGCTGGCGTTGCTCGAAGCCATGAGTGCCGGCACCCCCATCGTCACGACGGCGCACGCCGGCATCCCCGACATGCTGGCGGCCGGCCGCGAGGCGCTTTTTGTCCCGCCCCGCGACCCCGAGGCCATCGCCGGCGCGGTCATGGACGTTCAAGATGCCGAACCATGGCAGCGCCACTCGGAGGCTGTTCGCCGGCGGTTCCTGGCGGATTTCAGCCCGGAGGCCGTCCGCCGACAGTGGACGGCGCTGGTGGCCGGCGCCGCGCCCGACTCCCATTAACACCCCGCAGCCACCATGGCGCAGTTGCTCCAACGCCCCCCCTCCACGCTGACCGCCGCGATCCGCCTCGGCTGGCTGGCGGGCGTGCTCTTGTGGGTCGCGCTTCCTGCCCGTGCGCAGTCGTGGACCTACGAGGCCGGCATCAGCGCCACGGCCGCCACCGAACGGACGCTTCCTTTCTGGCTCGCTACTAATCGGTATGGGACTGTGGATCCCACAAGCGCCAATGCCCTGGCGAGCGGCCGTGTGGGGTACGCCCGCCGTCTGTCCGACCGGGTCGACTACACCGTGGGCGCCCGGGTGCTGGCCCGCGCATCGGACAACGCCGCTTTTTATCTGCATGAGCTCTTCGGGCATGTGCGCTACGCGGACCTCTTGCTGAGCGCCGGCTTGTTCGAAGACCAGTACGGCATGGTCGATACCCGGCTGTCCCTCGGCTCCATGATCTGGAGCCGCAACACCACCCCCATGCCCAAGATCGTCGTGCAGACGAAGGGGTTCATTACCGTCCCCCGAACGCGCGAATTCCTGGCCGTACGCGCGCGGTTTGGGCACGGCTGGTTTCCCCGGAGCGCCTTTGTCGACCGCGCCCTGCTGCACGAGAAGTACCTGTATCTTCGCCTGTTTTCGGAAGAGTCGCCCGTGCGGTTGTTTGGGGGCGTAATCCACAACGTCGTCTGGGGCGGCGTGCACCCCGTCGAGGGAGACCTCGCAACCGGGGCGATCGATTTCGTGCGCGTGGTGATGGCCCGCGCCGGCGACGACCTCCAGTTCGAGGCGGATAATTCGCTGGGCAACACGGTCGCGGCCTACGACACCCGGGCGGAGATCGATCTCGATCGCGTCGATATCGCCGTCTATCGTCAGTTTTATATCGAAACCGGCTCCTCGCTCCTGTTCAGGAACGCGATCGACGGCCTCTGGGGGCTCCGCCTGGATTTTAAGCAGCCCATCGGTCCGTTCGATGCGGTGCTGTGGGAACACGCCAACACAAAAAAGCAGAGCCAGCGAGCCGGCACGACCGACACCCGGGGCCGGGATACCTATTACAATAACGCCCTTTACCGGGATGGCTGGACGTACCGGGGCCGGACGATCGGCCTGCCCCTGTTGCGTACCGATGGTGTCCGCCCGGGCGTCATCAACAACATCCTGGTCGCCCACCACGTCGGGGTGTCCGGCCATCTGAGCCCCTCGTTTCCCGTTCTTCTGATGGCCACGTACAGCCGAAACTACGGCGCCGGCAACATCTGCGCGGATGCCGCGTGCCTGAATGGAACATCCGAGATCACCGACCGGCGTGACCAGCTCGCGCTGCTCGTTCAGCTGAGCGCCCGGCCGCTGCGCGAGAAAAACCTGTACGTGGATGCCGCCGTGGCGGCCGATGTCGGCCCCTTTGCACCCGAGAGTTTCGGCCTTTCGATGGGCGTGCGCTGGACGGGCGTGTTGAACCACAGCCGGCCGGCCTCGCGATTGTAACCTTCGTTTTTACTGGCGCGTACCTCCTGCACATACCGGCCAACCGGAAACCGTTCATGGTGGGCGAGATCGTATCGAGCCCTTACACGCGTTCAACCCTATGACGCCTTTTTACCGCATTCCCACCCTCTGCCTCCTCGCCCTCATCCTGTATGTGTCTCCCGTGCGGGCGCAGGAGGTTGATACTACCGCCACCGATTACGCCGCGGAGCGGCACCTCATCCAGTCCACCCTGGGCACCCTGGTCAAGGTCATCAAAACCGCGACCTTCCGCGATGAGGACACCGGCGTCGGCGACCGGCTCCAGAACCTTGCCCGGCAATTGAGCACCATTTCGGCCTCGATCCCCGCCGGCGAAGCAACGGCCGGCCTGGCGCCGGATGACCATCAGGCCGTCCTGTCGCCAGCCTCGACGACCGCACAACCCCTCGCGTTGGACGATCTCCAGACCCTCGAAAGCGCCCTGAACGACCTCTACGCCCAGGTCCGTGAGCTGCGCGCCACGCTGGAGGCCGACGAAGACTATGCCCTTGCCGAGCAAATGGCCGTCATCGAAGACGGGCTCGATCGGGCTGTCGTACAGACGCGCCGGATCGTGCGCCGGCAGACGCAGGCCACGCTGGCGGCCAACGAAGTGATCGACACCCCTGCGGCTGAACAGGAAGCAACCGATGAGCAGGGAGAAGAAGCCCCGCCGGCACGCGCCGGATGGCTCCGCCCGGGTATCTATGAGGAGGGTGAACGCACCGCAACGATCGACGATGAGGACGATGACGTAGACGTCCACATGGCCATCAACGACGTCCGCCGCGAGGTGGACGAGGCCCACACCACGGCGGCCCATGTCGCCCGCACCGGTAGCCGCACCACCTACCGCTACCGCAACGAACCGTTTGACCGCTACGACGAGGCCGAGGCGTTTGTCGGCGAATTCTACAACCGTTGGCCATACCGCGAAACCGGCCTCTATCGACCCATCCCCCCCATTCGCTACAATCGCGTGGAAGGCCTCGTCCTGGGCGGACGTATGTTGCCGTTGGAATGGGGAGATTTCGAGCAAGCCAGGATTTACGGCCAGGGCGGCTACGCGTTTGAGCTGAAGGATCTGCGGTATGAAGTGGGCGCCGAATTCGCCCCCTTCTACCGGGGCAACGAGGACTTCGCGTTTAAAATCGGCGGGTCGTATCGGCAGAACACGGGCACGAACGACCTCTGGAAGATCAGCTGGGTGGAGAATACGCTCGCGGCCATGTTGTTTGAGTACGACTACATGGATTATTACGAAGTGGAGGGCTACACCCTCTACGCCATGCAGCGCCTGACGCCGTTTGCGCAGCTCAGCGCCGGCTATCGCGCGGAGGACTACAACAGCCTGTCGAACAACACCTCGTGGTCGCTGTTTGGCTCGCGCGACTTCCGATTCAACCCATCTATCGACGCCGGCCGCATGGAATCCTACGTCTTCGCCCTCGAAGGCGGGCTGCTGGCGCATCTGTCCACCTACCCGCGTGGCATAGCCTATCGGATGGAAGTCGAAACCGGAAAATTTGAAGGGGAGACATTCAATCGCTATATGGCCGACACGCGGTTCTACATCCCCACGGGCTACCAGAGCACCCTGGCGCTCCGCCTCCGCGGCGGCATGGCGTCCGACGACGCCCCGTTCCAGAAGCTCTTCTCGCTCGGCGGCGTGGGCTCGGTGCGCGGGTACCCGCAAAATGGTTATGTAGGCTCCCGGATGCTCCTGGCGAATGCGGAATTCACCATCGCGCGCATCGCTCCGCTGAGCGACATTTTCGACGACGTGCAGGTGTTCGGCTTCGGCGATGCAGGCTGGATGAACACCGTCGCCGGCACCAACACCGTCGATCTCGAAAACCTCTTCACCTCCGCCGGCTTCGGGATGAGTTTCGCCGACCGCACCATCCGCCTCGAACTGGCCTGGCCGCTCACCAACCTGCCCGGCGTGGACCGCGAACCGATGCTGTGGCTCCGGCTGACGCCGTCGTTCTGAAAATGGTTTATGGTTCGAGGTCCTTTCCCTTTAACCTTAAGAAACTGTTAAGATTTGCGTATTGCATAAGGAGCAAGTCATCCCCGCGCAGGCGGGGACCCAGAAAAATGCCAGTCTGAGGGCTGGGTCCCCGCCTTCGCGGGGATGACAATGCCTTTGATTGTGGAAATCCCAACAGTCTCTAAACTACGAACCTTAAACCCCCGTAGAGCCGAACCCGCCGGCGCCGCGCTCGGTGTTCTCGAGCGAATCGGTCGGGTCCCAGAAGACGCGTGCGTGGCGGGTGATGATCATCTGCGCGATCCGTTCGCCGCGGTTGATGACGAAGTCGGCCGCGCCGTGGTTGATCAGGATGACCTTGCACTCGCCGCGGTAGTCGCTGTCGATCGTGCCCGGGCTATTCAACACCGTGACGCCGTGTTTCGCGGCAAGACCGCTACGGGGGCGAACCTGGGCCTCGTACCCCGGGGGAAGGGCGATCTGGAGACCGGTTGGGATCAGTGCATAGGCACCAGCTTTCAGCGTAAACGGGGCATCCGCCGGTACGGCCGCGCGGAGGTCCATGCCGGCGCTCTGAGGCGTGGCATATTCGGGCAGATCGAGGCCTTCGGCGTGGGGGAGTTGCTGGATGGCTACGCGGAGGGTGTCGGGCATGTCGGGCAGGTTGGAAGGCAAGGTTGATTTAGCGTGGAGCAGTAAAACGCGACCGCAGGTACTCCTCGTCGATCGTCACCCCATCCGCTTCGAGTTTGAGCCAGGGCCAGAGCCCGCGCGGCAGCGCCGGCCTGAGGGCTACCATCGCGAAGGAGTTACACTGGCGCGGGGCAACTTTCGTGGCCGCCCAGAGGAACGGCCGGGCCAGATGCAGGACGATGTACTTGAGGCGGTTCTTTTTCATCGCCGCCTGGCTAAACGGCAGGTTGAAGCCATAAAAATAGGCGAAGGTATGCCGGCCCTCGGGCGCGTAGGACGCGATCGTCTTTTCAAATTCCCGCTCCGTCCAGCGGTAGATGTAGTTCGGGATCGCCGTGTTGTTCACCCCGCCGTAGCGAAAATCGTTGCCTACCACGGCCTCGAGTTCGTAATCCGGCGTAAGCCCCAGTTGGGCCGCAAGGCGCATGAGCAGGCTATCGCGCGACTCGACGACCACGATGCCTCGCTGGCCCACCCGGTACATTTCCAGCAACGCGCGATGGGGGGCGTCGCAGTGGTGCAGGCCGTCGGCGACAAACACGATGTCGAACGCGCCATCCGCATAGGACAGCGACTGCACGTCCTGATACTCCCAGCGATACGGGGCAAAGGCGTCCGGCGTCATGCGCTCGTCGAGGTTCGATAACGTGACATTCCGGAAACCCAGTTCGGAAAACACGTCGCGCTCCGCCTCGCCGGCGCATACGGCCAGGATCGCGTAGTCTTTCGAGAGCACACCCCGCGCCAGCAGCCGATTTACCACATCGCGCACAAAATCTCTTCGCATACACTCATTGGGCTGGCCTCCGTCCGACGGTAGGTTACGGCTTCTGGAGGCTGGCCGAATCGTTGAAGAAGGGCGCCCAGGTTTCGGGAGACGGTTTAGGGGTCAGGAGGCTTACGCCGAAAAGCATCAGGACGGACGACGCGACGGCCGGGTAGGTCACCTCCTGGAGGAATGGGCTCCAATTGGCGTAATACGGCTGGTTGGATAAATAAAACGTCCACACCATCGTCACCGCGCTCCCGGCGACAATGCTTGCCACGGCACCCTGCCAGGTGGCCCGTTTCCAGAGGAAGGCGGCCAACAAGGAGGGCGTGATGGCGGCGCCGTAAATCAGGTAGGCCGTATACGCAGCATCAAGGATCGTTGGGAACTGCTCGACGAGCAGGAAGGCAACAAACCCGAGCAACAGCACCCAGCCTCGGCCCATAAGCACGACCGCCTTTTCGCTCATGTTCGGGCTGATGAAGCGCTGGACGACATCGCGCGTGAGGTTGGTCGCCGGCACAAGCAGAAACGAATCCGCCGTCGAGACGATCACCGCCATCATTGTCGCTACCAGAATCATCCCCAGAAACATGGGAAAGACCTGGCGCGCCGCGGCCGGGATGATATTCTCCGTCGCCGCTCGCCCCGTGGCGTAGAGATCCGTGATGAGCCCCTGGTCCACCGCCAGGCTGCCCGTAAGCCCAAAAAATTGGATGGACGTCTCAAGAAACACGACGCCGATCACCCAGAAGAAGACTGCCTTCTGCGCCTGCCCACCGTCCTGCGCGCTGAAGATGCGCTGATACATGTTGGCGTCGCCGAGCAGCAGCAACATGGTGGGGATCAGAAACGAGATCGCGATGATCGGGCCGGAGTTGACATTAGTGCGTTCCTCGGACCAGTTGCCAAACAGCGACCACTTGCCGGCTTCCTTCGCCGCGCCGATCACCTCGTCCACCCCGCCGACAGCGACGATCAGAAACATCATCCCCAGGAAAATACCCACCAGCATCAGCACCCCGTTGACGACATCGGTATAAACGACCGACAACATGCCCGCGAGCACGGTGTACAGAATGGCGAACACCGCCGTGATGATGATGCCGGTTTCGACGGTCACCAGCCCGTCGGTCATAATCTGAAGCACGCGGCCGCCGCCCTTGAACTGGTAGGAGACGATGGTGATATAGGCCACGACGGTGATGAGCGTCGCCAGCACCCGCGAGACCTTGCCGTAGCGCGCCTCGAAGATGTCCGGCACCGTGACCTGGCCGAAGTTGCGTATACGTTTCGCGATGAAGTACACCAGGACGATGCCGGCCCAGGCGCCGGCGCTATGCCACAACCCCGCGAGGCCGTTGCGATATCCCAGGCCGGCGCCGCCAAACAACGAGCCATTGCCCATCCATGTCGCCAGGAGCGTGCCCACCAGGATGTACCAGGGCAACGAGCGGCCGGCGACCATGAAGTCCGCACTGGTTTTCACCACCCGGCTTTTGTAGTAGCCGACGAGGATAAGCGCCACGAGATAGACCAGCGTGGCAAGGATATAGGGATTGCTTAATAATGCCAGCATGTATACTCCAGCTGATGCGATGAGAAGGCCGTCGATTCCCCCCGTTCGTCCCATGACGCCACGCCGCGGTTCGTGCAACAGCCCTTCCGGGTTGGCGCGCAATCTACAATCCAAAATCGATTTTTCCGCGAACAAACCGCCCCAGACATCGTTGGGCCGTATATTTCACCCTCTTTTCCAAGCCCGAGCGGACGTACCTTCACCCCATGGAAACACCCCGATCCAACCAGAAAACGACTGTTGACTTCCACGGAGAACGCACCCACACCTGTGGCGCGCTTCGCGAAGATCAGGTGGGCCAACAGGTCACGATCAAAGGGTGGGTAGATACTCGACGCGACCTCGGAGGGGTGATCTTCATCGACCTCCGGGACCGCCATGGCCTCACGCAGGCCGTCCTTTCGCCGCAGGACAACCCCGAAGCGTATGTCGTGGCCGAACGCTTGCGCACCGAAGACGTGATCTCGATCCAGGGCGTCGTACGGCCGCGTTCGGAGGATACGGTCAATGCGCGTCTGCCGACGGGCACGGTGGAAGTGCGTGTATCCAGCCTGATTCCGCTCAACCGATCCGAGCCGATCCCCTTCCAGGTGTCCGCCCATGAGGAAAAGCGAAAGCTGGCGAACGAAGAATTGCGGCTTCGCTACCGGTATCTGGACCTCCGCCGGCCCGAGCTCCAGCGTAACCTCATCATTCGCCACCGGCTCTGCCAGGTCGTCCGCCGCGTGTTCGACAGCCACGGCTTCCTGGAGATCGAAACGCCGGTGCTGATGAAGTCGACCCCGGAAGGAGCCCGGGACTTTCTCGTGCCGAGCCGGCTGCACCCCGGCCAGTTCTACGCCCTCCCGCAGTCGCCCCAGACCTATAAGCAGATTCTGATGGTGGCCGGCTTCGACCGCTACTTCCAGATCGTGAAGTGCTTCCGCGACGAAGACCTCCGCGCCGACCGCCAGCCGGAGTTCACCCAGGTGGACGTCGAGATCACGTTCGCCACCGAGGCCATCGTCCAGCGCATCATCGAAGAGGTGATCACGACGGTCTGGCGCGAGATCAAAGGGGTCGAACTGGTCACGCCGTTCCAGCGCATGCCCTACGCCGAGGCCATGTCCCGGTACGGCAGCGACAAACCGGACCTCCGCTTCGGGCTCGAACTCCACGACCTCAGCTCTGCGTTTCAGGGCTCGGGCTTTCGTGTGTTTGAAAGTGTGCTGGAAACGGGCGGCAAGATCGTCGGTATCCGCGTTCCGGGCGAGGGCGACCGAGGCCGCGGCGCTATGGACCGGCTCGACAAGGAGTTCGTCCGCAAGCGGCTGGGCGCCGGCGGGCTCGTCTACTTCAAGCTCCCGTCCGACGGCTCGGAGACGTTTGCATCGGTGAAGTCCGACGTGCTCCCGACGGCTTCGGTCGAGGCCGCGCTTTCCCTGATTGGAGCGGAGAAGGGCGACCTGGTGCTCGTCCTCGCCGGCGCGGCCCCGAAGGTCTACGAACAAATGGGCGCCCTGCGCCTGCACATGGCCCGCGAACTCAACCTACTCCCCGAAGGCGACCAGGGGCCCTGGGCCTTTCTGTGGGTGACGGAGTTTCCGCTCCTGGAGTGGTCGGAGGAAGACAAGCGGTACGCCGCCATGCACCACCCGTTCACTTCGCCGCATCCCGACGACATGGACACCATGTTCGACAACCCCGGCGCCACGCGCGCCCGGGCCTACGACCTCGTGCTCAACGGTAGCGAGGTGGGCGGCGGGTCTATCCGTATCCACAACCGCGAAATCCAGCAGCAGATGTTCCGCCTGCTGAACATCGACGAAGTGGAAGCCGAACGGCGCTTCGGCTTTCTGCTCGGCGCCTTCACCTACGGCGCCCCGCCCCACGGCGGCATCGCCTTGGGCCTGGACCGCCTCACGATGCTCCTCTCCGGCACCGATAACATCCGCGACGTCATCGCTTTCCCCAAAACCCAGACGGGCCAGGAATTGATGGTGTCATCCCCGGACGAGGTCGACGATAAGCAGCTCAAGGAACTGCATATCCGGGTGGCGCTGCCGGAAATCAAGGAAAAAGGAAAAACATAAAAAGGAAAAAGGAAAAACATAAAAAGGCAAAAGGAAAAACATAAAAAGGCAAAAGAGAACAGAAAGGCCCACTCCGTTTTGCCTTTTACACTTTACCTTTTGCCTTTATTTCGCCTTTATTTCGCCTTTATTTCGCCAGCATCGCCGTCTTCGTCGCGGTAAACGTCTCGCCGATGGCTCGGATGATGTACAGGCCATTGGGCAGTTCGCCGGCGTCGAAGGTGTAGCGATAGGCCCGTTCCCCGTCCAGGACGGCGTCTTCGAGTAGGGCGATCTGTTGTCCGATCACATTATAGACCGCCAACCGGACGTGCTGAGGGGTGGCGACGGTGAGCGTGAACTGGGTCTGTGGATTAAACGGGTTCGGGTAGGAGGGGCTCAGGTGGAAGGGCTGATCGAGCCCCAGGCGAACGACCACTTCCGGGCTGTAGGTCATGAACCCGTCGAAGTCGATCTGCTTCAGCCGAAAGCGATGCCGGCCGGGCGGCAGGGTAGTCACCCGGTGGCTGTAGGCCTTCAGCCCGGAGCGTGTGCCGCCGCCGGCGACGAAGCCGATCACCTCGAATCGATCCCCCGCCGCGTACTGCACCTCGAAGCCGGCGTTGTTCACTTCAGAGAGCGTCTCCCACGCCAGCACCACATCCCCATCGTGCACCCGGGCATCAAAAGAAACCAGCTCGACGGGCAAGATCGTCGACTCCAGCGCCCGATCGACCCGCACCCGGGCGGTGGTGACTTCATTGCGGTCGTCGAGCACGGGCACGCCCGTCTCGGCGAGGTTGGCGAGGATCTGGTCGATGGGCGCTTCCGGCTCGCGCCCTTTCAGGATCGCCCAGGCGCCGGCCACGTGCGGCGCCGCGAACGACGTCCCATTCCCCGAGGCAAAACCGCCGCCGGGAGTAGACGTCGTGATGTTCTCGCCGGGTGCCAGCAGGTCCAAAAAGGAGGCACTGCTCGAAAAGATCGATACCCCATCGATCAGCGACGTCGCTCCGACGCTCACGCTGCTGGACACACACGCCGGCGCTACCATCCCGTCGCTCATCCCACTATTGCCCGAGGCCGCCACCACGGCGATGCCCTTTTGCGCGAGCATGTCGATGGCTGATTTCATGGCCGGATTCAGCAGGTCGCAACTCTCCTCCGAGGTATAATGCCCTCCGCCGAGGCTCAGGTTGACGGCCGCGATCGGGAGGGTATCCGACAGGTCGTATACGTGTTCGAGCGCCGCGATCTGATCAGACACCCACGAGCGGACGCAGGGCTCCGCGCCACAGTAATTCTCGAAGCGAGAAAAGACCTGAATGGCCAGCAGTTCGGCATCCCGCGCCACGCCCGAGAAGAGCTCGCCCCGGCCGGCGACGATGCCGGCCACCCGCGTGCCATGGTCGCAGCCGGCTATCGACGCGTCGCAGTTCGAAGCCGCGCCGGCGCCTATTTGCTCGTCCGTGCCATCCGCACAGAGCGATACCGAGGCGAAGCTGCTCGTCGCGCTGGCATAACCCGTCGAGAAACAGGCCTCGGCCACAACTTTGCCCGCGAGAAACGGGTGCGAGCTGTCTACCCCCGTATCGATGACCGCCACGACCTGGCCAACGCCGGATCCGCCCATGTCCCATGCCTTGTCCGCCCCTATCGTAGGCACGCTCTGGTCCAGCAATGGTTCATAGATGGCGTCTTCCTGGATGGACATAACGAGCGGCGAGGCGCGGAGTGCGTCGATCCCGGCGGCGTCGACCTCGAGGGCGGCGACGGGGAGCCGGCGAAAACCGCGGCGTTCGCGGATACCAGGAAGCGATGCGAGCAGCCGCTCGCGGTCCTCCCGAATGGACTCCTCGCGCTCCATGGGGGATTGTTTTCCCGACGCCGGCGTTTCGGCGTACGTGACGAGGACGGGAAGCGAACCGCGCGATACCGCGGCGGCCCGTAGGGCATCAAATGCGTTCGATTGCAGGGAAGAACGAAGCGGCGCGACGCCGGTGGGGCCGGATTGCGCGAGTGCGGGGCCGGTCTTGCCAGCAAGACCGATAACCAGCAGCGCTACGCCACCCAGTATCCTGGAGAGGGCGAGCATGCGATGGGGAGCTAGTACCGTGGACGAAGGTGGGGTGAGGGGCGGGCGCGGGTTGGGGTGCGCCGATGGGCCCTACCGAAACAATCGTCTGCTCCGAAGCGCGCTTAACGCGGGCATCGCATAAAACGCTGGCATCGTATAAAACAAAGAGCCTCCGAGGTCGATGACCCCGGAGGCGGTAATAAATACTCCCTGTATTCTATTGAGCGGTGTCGCCCGGCTTACTTCGAGAGCACGACGGCCTGGGCGCTCGAGAAGAACTCGCCCGTGGCCTGGATGAAGTAACGGCCGCTGGGCAGATTGTTGGCTTCGAAGCGGAAGAGATGTGCTTCCTGGGCTTCGAGCGAGCCTTCATGCAGGAGGGCGACCTGGCGGCCGATCATGTCGTAGACCGCGAGGCGGACGTGCTGCTGGCGACCCACGGTCAGCGAAAACTGAGTCTGCGGGTTGAAGGGATTCGGAGCGGCCGGCGCGAAGGCGAACATGCCGTCGAGCGCGAGTTCAGCCGTCGCGACATCGCTGTAGGCGAAGGCGCCGTCGAAGTCGATCTGCTTGAGGCGGAAGCTGTGCACCCCGGCGGCGACGTTTGTCACGCGGTAGCTGTAGGACTGCGCATCGTTCGTCGTGCCGAAGCCCGAGACAAACCCGAGCGTCTGGTAGCTATCGCCCACGAGCTGCTGCACTTCGAAGCCGGCGTTATTCGTCTCGCTGGCCGTTTCCCAGGCCAGGACGACATCCGACCCATCGACGAGCGCATCGAAGGCCGTCAGTTCGACCGGCAGCACCCCGTCCGGGATGTTCGTGTAGATGATCGTCATCAGCAACTTGCCGACGATCGGGTCGCCCGATCCGTCGTCGGGGATGACCGTGTTACCGGCGCCGGCCATCGGCACGTTCACGATGCTTCCATTGATCACATCCTTCAAGACACCCGTGGCGTAGGGTGGCAGGTTCCAGGAGATGGTGACATCGCCGTTGTCAAACTGGTCCTTGCGGAATTCGATGGTATGGACGGCCGTAATGTTCGATCCGTCGCCAAAGCGGTAGTCGGCCAGGGTATAGGACGAATTGGTCCGCTGGAAGCGGGCTTCCATGCCCAGGGTCCACGGCGGCAGGTTGTTGACTTCACGCAGGCCGGCTTCTTCGTCATGCCCTTCGGTGGCGCGCACATCGAGGCCGAAGTTGATCGTCGTGCTATGAAGCGGAGTGGAAAGCGTGATCACCAGGTCCACCTGGGGCGGATCATTCGGGCCGGGCTGGGCAGACGCCGAGAACGTGAAACCAAAGAAAATGAGGGCGAGGAAAAGATATTTAGACATGGTGGTCATCTTGGATAGACAAAGGCAGCGCGTGGGCTACCGATCGTCGGGGGGAGCAGGGTGAGGAATTTCCTAAGCCTCAAGTGGCGCTTCGAAGCCGGCGTTCGGTGGATAGATACCGAGTGGTTTTGCCGGGCAAAAACGCCGCTAAAGACAAGGTGATGAAGTATACGGCAGCCATTCGCGCAAGCTGTAGCGAAATGGCGCATCTGGTCGGGAGCTTTTGCTCCGCCGGCATGCGGCGTTTCTATTCGCCGCTATCCCTCTTTCGTACAGGGGTATCGAGCCGAGGCGTACTCCGCGTAGCTTTTTACCATTCGTAGCACCCAGAAACCGTGCGGATTTTGAGGCTCCGGCGGACCCCAACCGGCTCACGATACGGGCGGCGCGCTGGAGCGAACCAAACCACCATCGATGCGTACGAAGGGCGCCGTTGCAGCGCCGCCTTCTTCAAGCGAATTTAGCCAGATGCGCGTTGCAGTGGCCGGCGAGGGCCTGTATTTTGGGTCCCCTGCTCATAGATCCCGTAGCTCAGCTGGCAGAGCATCTGACTTTTAATCAGAGGGTCGCAGGTTCGAGCCCTGCCGGGATCACAAAAACTGGTTGCAGGTTACAGGTGGCCAGGTTGCAGCTTAGGCGGTCCGATGCCTCATAACAACCTGTCTCCTGCAACCTGTCTCTTGCAACTCTTCTGCCCGGGTGGCGAAATTGGTAGACGCGCCATCTTGAGGGGGTGGTGACCGAAAGGTCATGCTGGTTCGATTCCAGTCCCGGGCACAGGCAGACCCGAGGGGTGTAAACCTCTCGGGTTTTTTATTGGGCCGGACTTCGTGGGCCGCATCTCACGAGAAATCCTGGGCGGTCAATCCTGGTAGAGGCGACGGGTAGAGCGCGTGCCCGGCAGAAAGGCAAGCAGCGCCATAAAGACGCAGAAGAACACGAGGGCCGCGGCGGCTAATTCGATCGGTTCTATCATGGCGGTGGCTGGGGTTGGCGCGAGGGATCAGGTAGGGTATCACGTGAGCCAACGGCGCATGTTTCGGCTAGAGTGTGGCCAAAAGGCGCTGCAACAAAACGAGTATGGATCTGCGACACGCCCGTGACATCTCACGGTTATGAAGAGCCTTTTTTCTCACAGTGAGACACAAAAAAGTCGGCGGTGTGGCCCTATCAACACGTCCAACGGCATCCAGGGAATTGGCACGATACTCGTCTGCAGCCGCGCGTACTTGTCAGTACCCGTCCGATCTTCGGCACATCACATCCGCGACGCGCGCGATCAAACGCACGGGTCGCGCCGGCGGGAGAAGCAATCGTGAGCCATCGGCGCGCGCAGTCTTGTAAGACATTTATGACACTTTGCGCACATTCTCGGAATGTATCCGATTATATTTATGGCTCCCCTTCCCCACTGGCTACTCTTCCACTCCAATTTGTTGGGATTTATGCGACAGAGCAGTACAAATTCATGGGGCACCGCTGTAAGTCTGGCCGTGGCTATACTGGCTTTCCTCTTTATCTTTCTCTCCGTAGCCATTCTTGGCCTCGGGGGATGATGGGTAGAAGTTGACGCAAAACGCGCGTGCATGCCGTGCTCCAGATGCGACGGAGCGATAGAAATCCCTCATTTCATTCGACACTCGGTTTCATCCGGAGCACGGCTGCCATGTATATAGGGCGGGCCCTCCCCACTCGTCGTGTCAGTCGGACGCTCGATCGATCCCCTGAACCTCCTCCCAGCGCTTCGGCACGTGGCCTCCCAGATCCCGAATGCGTGTCTTGATCGACTCGATCCGCTTCCGTTGATCGGCATTCTGGCCTTTATCCGAACGCATCATATCCAACGCCTCGATATACTGATCGAGCGCGCGTTCGCGGTGACCTTTCGTCGAGTCTTTTTCTGCGCTTTCGAGCAGGAAACCGCTCAGGTTTTGCTCGACCCTTTGGCGCAGCATCACGGCATTGGCTTCGCCGAGTTGAACACGGTAGGTCTCGATGGCTTCGATGACGCGGTTCAACTGCTCGACCTTCGGCGGGCGCTCGCCTGCGCCGTCGCCGGCATCCGACCCGACGGCATTTAGCAGCCCTTCGATGTGTTCCTGGGCGAACTTCCGCTCGGTCACATACATGCGCGCGACCCACTCCTGCGGCGACGGTTTTAAGGAGAGCAGCCCCTTTTCGTAGAACGGCACAAGCTCTCGAAGGTGGCGAATCGCGTCCTGGCTGCGGGCGAGGCGAACGTCCAGGTCGCGCGAGCGGCGCATTGTGGCCAGGTGTTCATTCAACGCGCGCATGGATGTGACGATGCGCGCTTTAACCGTGCCATCGCATTTCTGGCAAAGCCCTTCCCGCGAAAGCGAGAGGAACCATCCCTTATTTCCACACCACGTACATTGGCGCATAGCCCCAGCCCATTAAAATCCGGCCAATTAAGAGACCGATTAAGAGCCTACCGAGAGATCTAGCTGCATCCGAGGATGCCGGAACGATACGTCCTGTGCCTGTCGCAACACCCCCTGACACTTCCATCACGCCGGAAACGGGCCGGCACTTACTTCTAGCCTGCACCGTCTCTGGACCAGCGCTCTGCGCGGCACATATTGGCTCTCTTACTACTCACGTTACAGGACACAGTTGCATCATGGGCGGAGCAATCTGCCGACCGAATTCCCCGATGAACCGGCACCATTGTTGCCGATTAATTTATATCGTCCCAAACTGAAACGGGGCGATAGGCCCTACGGTGCGTTGTCCCGCGCCTGCTGCACATCTGGCTACTCCAGGGGCCGCTTTCTCACCAACAGACGATCCGCCGGCCCCTGTTTTCAGGGTGCCTTTTTTGCTTCTGCCCCAGGATCAGTAACCTGAATCCGCCATGTTTACCCCCTTGCGTACCCTGGCAAGGCGTACATCGGCCGATGTACCCAGCCCGGCACGTGTTCTTGTAGTCGACCCGCACCCAATCATTGGCGACGCGGTACGTGTGCTCCTGAATCCAACCGCTGACCTCGCATTTGCAGGGTTCGCTTCCACGGCGCGGGAGGCTCACCGTGCGGTGGCGCGCACCGCGCCGCACGTGGTGCTCCTTGAACTCTCGTTGGAAGACGGGTACGGGCTCGACCTCGCCGTTCAACTGCTCATCCACCATCCCGAACTTCGCATCCTCATCTACACGATGTATGCGGAACACGTTTTTGCCGAGCGAGCAATCGAGGTAGGGGCCGCCGGCTACCTTATGAAGCGCGTCGAACCACACGAATTACTTGAGGGCATCCGCCGCGTGCTTCGCCAGGAGACCTACCTCAGCCAGGCCGCCACCGCCCGCCTCCTCAACAAAATCACCCGTCGCCCCACGCGCGACCGTAGCCATACCCTCGAACGCCTCACCCAGCGCGAACTTGCGGTGCTGCTCATGCTCGGCGAAGGCTCGACCCCTCACGATATCGCCCATCGCCTCAATCTGGATCGGAAAACGGTCGAAACCCATCGGCGCCGCGTCAAAGAAAAACTCGGCTTTGAGAGCGTTTCGTCCCTCCTCCATTACGCCACCAACTGGCGCCACGCGCAGGGCGCCCTCGAACCACCACTCGAAACGACCTTATCCTGAACCCACTCTCATTTGACGTAATTACGGGATAGGATCCACTATAAAAATGCGTTATGATATCGATGACCGGCGTACCGCCGGATGTTCTCATCCCTATCGACCGCTCTGAAAAAACCAGATCCACTCCCCGACCCGCCGGGCCCGGCGCCCCCTGAAGCGCCCGAGCCGCCCGAGATGCCCGCGCCGCCCCTGCGTCGCTGGGCGCGTCCCGATCCGGACTGGAGCCGGACGGATCCCCGGTATCAGAACAAGGATCCCCGCTGGGCGACCACCGACCCCAAGTTCGCCAGTAAAGATCCGAAGTTTGAGAAGAGCGACGAAAGGTGGTCCCGTATCGATCCCAACTGGAAAATCGAGAAGAAGCCAGGGGATTGACCAAAAAAACACGGCCGGCGAAGGATTGCTCGCCGGCCGGGCCGTGGTGGAAAACGGTACTGAGGGGCCCTGCCCTAGCTCTGATACATCAGCTCTTCCGTTTTAACCCGGCGCTGCAATCGCGCATACAGCTCCCATAACGCGGTTTTTGAAGCGTCGGACGCCAGCATCGAAGTGGCTTCCTCATATCCGATCCAGCGGTAATCCGCTTGCGGATCGTTTGGCTGGATGGACTCGGAATCGACTTCGACGCCGAAGCAATACTGGGGCAGCACGAACCGTCCGTTCGCGATCGTGTAATGCCCGGCGAACTGCGAGGCCGGCACGGCATTCACGCAATCAAGCACCATGAATCGCTCCTCGCCGACATCCAACCCCGCTTCCTGCCCGCTTTTGCGCCTCGCGGCCTCGATGGGGGTCTCGAGTTCCTGGCCCTTGCCCGAAATACCTTGCCAGCTGTCTTTCTCCGGCCGCTGAAACACGGCGAATTTTACATCCTGATCCACGACACGATACGGGAAGACGAGCACTTGAAAGGGTGTACGAGTCATAGTTCGTATCCTCGGTTGATTAGCATGACGAGAGATGAGGGGATGAAGATAATGTTAAGAAGAATTAATGCAGGACAAACATCAAGGGCAACAGCACACTGTGAAAAAGTGCACCCTATCCAACTTTTCTACGATCAATCGATCCGCCAGTCGAGCATGCGCTCCTGGTCAAACAGGAAACGCCCCTGAAACGGTCGGCCGCTCAGGAGATACGGCATCCAGATCCGATCATCCTCCCACATTTCTTCGTAGGGGATCGCGTCCATATCGGTCCAGAGCGGGACTGCCTCATCGGTTTCTGTAGGCTCGCCGATGAGTCCCCCGGCGCGGAAGACATGGACGTGGATCGAGTAGCCGTCGACAAACTGAAACCTCAGTTCGCCGCCTTTCTCCAGGGTCGTGGGGGTGACGAGCAGTTCTTCCTGGACCTCGCGGATGGCGCCCTCATGCGGGGCCTCGCCGAACTCGAGCCGGCCGCCCGGGCCGTTGATTTTCCCTGCACCGAGGCCTCTTTTTTTGCGGATCAACAAGACCTTCCCGTCCTGCACGACAAACAGCAACGTCGCCGGATCCACGGGCCGCCAGACGTTCCAGTCGATGTCCGCCAGAGTGGTGGCCGCGAGGACCAGCTCGGCCCTCAACGCGTCGAGACGGTCGTGAATGTCGTGCGGCAGGGCCGTATCAGGGTTGCGCAGCACTTCGGCGTACAGGGCGTGGGCATGTTGAAGCCAGCGTTGCGCCTCCGCGCGCCCGGCTTCCCCCCGCTCGAGCAGCACCAGCTGACCCCGCTCGTTCAGCAAATCCGCCAGCGCCAGCGCCTTCTCCCCACTCCATCCGCCGAGCTCCCGACACCGGGCCAGCAACGCGATCCGGTGGAGCGCGTCGAGCCCGCCGGCATCGAGACCGAGCAGATCCCGTAACGCCTCGTCGATCTCCCGGCGCGCTTCGTCGTACGCATGCATGCTTTTATGAAACAGGACGCGCGCCAGGACCTGGACGAGTTGCTGGATCTGCCGCAGTATGGTGTCGCGGGAAAACATATCAGGGAGAGGGATCGGTTGGAGGTGCCGGCCGGCGCAGCGCCCGCGCCACGCCATACAGACTTATGAGCACCCAGAAGGCCTCGACGATAAATGCGGACAGATTAAACGCATAATGGAGCGAAACCAGCACACCCGCCGCTCCCGCGGCATTGATGGCGGAGTATGCCAGGCTGTCGCTGCGGAGCCGGCCGATCTGCAGCAACGCATACGCCACCAGAATCGCCGCAACGCCGGCCAGCCCTACGATATCGTACCACGCATGTGAAATCGTCATCCCTCCTCGTAATCATGCCAGGCATCCGGTTAATGCGCCCCTCAGGGCCCCTTAACCCTTGAACCTTGAACCTAAAACCGTTAGAATAGGTGCCGGCCGCCCACGAAAGCAAGCCGGCCCCACGACCCGGCCCTCACCCCTCGCCTCTCACGTCTCATGCGTTTCGTTTCGATAGTGTTCTTGCTCCTGGTAACCATCGTAGCGGCCTGTGCGCAGAAACCGTCCAGATATCCTGACCCACTTTCGCCGGAGGATGCCCTCGCTTCCTTCGAACTCGTCGAGGGGTTCACGGTGTCCGTCTTTGCCGCCGAGCCGGCCGTGGCGGACCCTGTCGAACTCGTGTTCGATGAACGCGGCCGTGCCTGGGTGGTGGAGATGCCGGACTACCCCGACAAGCCGGCGCTCGGCCAGGGCCGTAGCCGCATCGTACTCCTCACCGACACCGACGGCGACGGCCGGGCCGACCGCCGCACCGTATTTGCCGACAACCTCTCCGAAGCCACCAGTGTCCTCCCCTGGAAAAATGGCCTGATCGTCACCGCCGCGCCGGACATCCTTTACCTGGTCGACTCGGACGGCGACGACCGCGCGGACAGTCGTGACATCCTCTTCACGGGTTTCTTCGAGAACAATTCGGAAGCCCAGATCACCAATCTGAGGCTCAACCCGGACGGCTGGATCTACGCCGCCAACTTCGGGCAGGCCGGCACCATCACCTCGCCGCTGCTCCCCGGCGTCATGGTGCATGTCCAGGGCGCTGATTTCCGCTTTCGGCTGGACCCGCCCCGCTTCGAGCCGGCCGCCGGCCCCACCCAGTTTGGCCAGGCCGTCGACGCCTGGGGAAACCGATTCGGCACCCACAACACGCAGCACATCAACCAGTTCGTCATCCCCTGGCACTACCTGCACCGACACCCGCACCTGCGGTCCGCCGCCAGCATCGTGAACATCTCCGACCACGACCTGCGGATGTACCAGCGCACGCCGGCCCCCTACTGGCGCGCCACACGCACCGCCCGCCGGCAACAACAATACGACGAAGCCGGCTCGGGCCGCGTCGAATACGCCGCCGATCATTTCACCGGCTCCTCCGGGGGCACCGTGTACGATGGCGACCTGTTCCCCGAACGGTACCGCGGGGCGGTGTTCACCGGCGACGTCGCCGGCAACCTGGTCCACCGAGACTCGCTGGGCGAAAAGGCCGGCAGCCCGGAGTTTATCGCCAAGCGCCCGTTCGACGAACAGGAGCGGGAGTTTATGGCCTCGACGGACCCCTGGTTCCGGCCGGCCCACTTCACCATCGGCCCCGATGGCGCGCTGTATATCGTGGACATGTACCGCCAACACATTGAAACACCGGTGTCGATTCCGGAGGACTTGAAGGAGGATATGGACTTCTACGCCGGCGAGGACCGCGGCCGGCTCTTCCGCATTGCCCCGACCGGCGCCGCCCCGACACCATTCGTCTCGCTCCACGACGCCTCGACGGCCAACCTCGTCGCCGAGCTGGCGCACCCGAACGGCTGGCGCCGGCGTACGGCGCAGCGGCTGCTCCTCGAACGCGACGATCCCGCGGCCATCGACCCCCTTCGCGCCACCCTGGCCGGCCACGACGCGCCGGCACGTCTCCTAGCGCTTTATTTGCTCGACGCCCTCGACGCCCTCCGCGAGACTGATATCCGCGCCACTTTCCAGGATGCCGAAGCGGGGATCCGCATCCACGCCCTCCGGTTGTCGGAGGCGTATCCGGCGCTCGCTTCCGATGCCCTGGCCCTGCTCGAGGACCCTACTCCCCGGGTGGCGATGCAGGCCGCGCTCTCGGCCGGCGATCGCACGGGCCGGACCGTCACGGATGCGCTGGCCGGCTTCGTGGAACGCCATGCCGGCGACCGCTGGATGCGCCTCGCCGTCGTCAGCGCCCCCCCCGGCGCTTCACACAGCATGCTGGCCGCCCTGGAACGCCGCGGCTTTTTCAACGTGCAGGACCCCGCACGCGCGGCGTTCCTGCAAGAAACCGCCAGCGTGCTTACGGCCCGCAGCGATGCGGATGAGCTGAATCGGTTCATCGACTTCCTGGTGGATCACCCGGAGCCGTTCTGGCTCGCCGCCGGCTTCACGGGGATGAAGGAAGGCCACAAAGCCGGAACCACCCTCCCACTCAACGACCGCGCCGCAGACAACTTGCAGGCATTTATCCGCTCATCCTCCGAGATCGTTCAACAACTCGCCGGCGACATCCTGGCGCTCACCCCGACGCGCTGAACCCATGGCAGCCACCGCCCAGAATCCCTCTCGCCGCCGCTTTCTAGCCACGATTGCCGGCGGAGCCACCCTGGCCGGCTGCCGACCCGAAGCCGCGCCGGCCGACCCTTGCATGGACGTCCGCTCCCTCTCTGACGCCGACCGCCAGACGCGAACCGCCACCAATTACGTGGCCCAAACCGCGCTCCCGGATCAGCGCTGCGACACCTGTCAGTTCTGGTTGCCCCCAACCCCGGGTTCAACCTGCGGGGGCTGCGTGGTGGTGAAAGGCACGATCCACCCCGAAGGACATTGCACGTCGTGGGCCCCCGTGGCAGTCGGTTAGGGAGTTACCGGGACCAGGCGAAGCGCATTCCCCGCAAGGATCTTCGTGAGCACGTCGACCGGAAGGTTGAGGTGGGTGAGCAGATCGTACATCCGGTTGTCGAAGGCGTCGCGGCCGAAGAAGAGGCGGTCCTGATAGTCGATCATAAACTGGCGCGTAAACGCGAGGTCGCGAGAGAGGGCCGTATGGGCCGAGCCGGCGGAGAGGTCGCAGTTCAGGTTCGGGTAACGATCGAGGTATTGGAGGAGCAGGCCTTTGCGCACCACCGGTTTGCCGGCGGGGTATTGCTCCGTGGCCACGTCCGCGTCTTCCGAAATTTCACGCCAGAATCCCGGGGCGTGCCCCAGAAACTGCGTTCCGGGGCAGAGGCGCAGCGCCGGCTCCATCGTCTCCAGATCGCCCCCATACCACCATTGCCGGTCGGCGGGTACCGCGTGACGGGGGAACGTCACATCCAGATGGAAGATAACGGGCAGGCCGAGTTCGCCGGCGTAATGAAAGAGGCGCAGGGCATCCGGATCGTCGTAACGCATGCGGAGCTTGAATTCCCCAAACACCCGCACACGATGGATGTCGACCGCCGCCTTTAGTTTCGCGTGGGCATACGGATCGCGGGGATCGACGGTCGTCCCCGGAATAAACCGATCGGGGTACCGCTCGGCGAGTTCGATGACATCGGCGAAGGTGATGCCAACACCGGTAGGGTTGTTGGTGGCGTAGTAGTTCGGGGAGATCTCGCGCTCAGGCGCTTCCCAGCTAATGAGCCACGCCATATCGATGCCGGCGGCGTCCATGTTCTCGATCGTCCGCGCTCCGTTGAATCCGAGCCAGCGCGGGTGGCAGTGTACATCGATGACGCGCGGGGACGCGCGGGGTATCGAGAGCGGCCAAACGGCGCCAAGAAGAGCGGCGCTGCCAAGGTGTAGAAACGAACGGCGATTATACGCCGGCGCGGTATCCGGGCTACTCATGAGCAAGTGGAATCAGCCTGGTTCCAGGGGGGGATTTACTTCCAGCCAGCGTTTCGCGGACTCGCGATCCCTCAGGATCACGACCGGTTCGGGGGCGCCGACCATCACGTGGATCGTCTTTAGGAGGACGTAGTCGACTTGCCTCCTCAAAGACACAGCCGCGCCGGGGCAATCCCTGAGGAGTGGCTGCATCTCCCTCTTGATAAAGGCCACGATGGCCAGCAGCGACTTGTAATCCACATCGAGCATATGGATCTCCACGCCGTCCCACATGTGCCGATAGGTGAGGTGAGCCCGACTCAACTCCACCATCCGGCCTATCGCCTCCAGTATGTCTTCTCCATCCACTTCGCCGAAGAAGGCGATCGTAATGACGTGGTGATCGTGATCTACCGCATGCCAAAAGCTCATAGGGTCGCGCGCAATGATTCAGGCAAAGCAGTGCCGGGTACGAGGCCGGACAAAGCGGGAGCACGTTCCAGAGGGCGCGGTGAAGGAAGGGCCGCGTGAGCAGGGAGGCGACGGCTGTTTACACGCTTGAATATAGCGGTGCAGAACACACCATCAAGTAACGCAAGTGCGCTAAAATAAGACAATGTTGCGGTGCAAATCGGACATGCACGCGGGAGTCGTGCGGATCATGGCGGGATTGCGCAGGTGATGACCGCTTCCAGAAAGGCATTCGGGTTCTCCCATGGCACGCGGTGGGCTGCCCCGGGGATGATTTCGTGGCGGGCGCCCGGGATGGCCGCGACAGCGCTTTGGGCCGAGCGCGTAAAGACGGGGTCGTCGGCACCTGTCAACCACAACGTTGGGACGTCGATCGTGCGCCCCAGATCGGGCAGCAGATCGCGTTGGCGGCCCTTCGAGTAGGCGGTGAACATCCGCGCGATGGGCTGGCGCTCCCGAGGTACTGTGTGATCGTGGCAGAGCGCCGGCCGCCCGCCGAATACGGGCTGGGCATTCCAGTCCTCCATCACCCGGTCGATGGGTTCCTCAAGGAAACGCCGGGCCCAGACGGCGTCCGTCTCACGTCGACGAACGCGGGCCTCCTCGTCGGCAAGGCCCGTGTCCGCGCCGACGAGGATGGCGCCATTCCATAGTGTCGGATCCGCGAGGAGGGCGTGCAGCGCGAGGCGGGCTCCGAGCGAATACCCCAGCACCACGCGTGCATGGGGCTCGCCTGCCACACGAACCGAAGTGGTGAACGCCTCCGCCCACGCCTCCATCGAGTCCGCCAGTGTGGCATATAAATCCACCAGGTGGACCTTCAGGCCAGCCGCTAAGAATCGTGGAACGAAAGCCTTCCACACGGCCGGCGTCTGCAGATTGCCGTGGATAAGCCAGAGATCGGGCGCAGGCGAGGACAAGCCGGGCAACGGGATCAGGATTTAACGGCTACGCTCACGCGCGACATCACATCCCCCTGGCGGATGGCTTCCACGATATCCTGCCCCTTCACCACCTTGCCAAACACCGTGTGTTTGCCGTTGAGGTGCGGCTGCGGGCTGTGTGTGATAAAAAACTGGCTGCCGTTGGTATTCGGGCCCGCGTTGGCCATGCTGATCACCCCGGTTTCATGGCGGAGCGGATTGCCCTTCGTCTCGTCCTCGAACTGATACCCCGGGCCGCCGCGCCCCGTCCCGGTGGGGTCGCCCGTCTGGATCATGAAATTGGGGATGACCCGGTGAAAGGTGACGCCGTCGTAAAACCCTTCGCCGGCCAGGAATGCAAAGTTATTAACCGTTTTCGGGGCGTTTTCGGCGTAGAGTTCGAGTTCTATCGTGCCGCGATTTGTCACGATCGTAGCCGTGTAGGCGGCCTTAGGATCGATCTGGACCGCCGGCGGCGTTTTCCACTGTTGGTTGCTCATACGTAAATAGAAATTGATTGGGGGAAGGGTGCAAACGTACGGAATCGGGTACGCTGCGCCAAGTGCAGCGCGGAAAAGAGCGCGACTTCAGCAGCCGAGATCCAGCCTCGCGGCCGGATCGTTGGCCGGCGTGCACTGGCCTGAGGGCAGGTTGGCCGGCGCATAACGGGCCAGGGCAGGGTCGTGCAACGCGTCCGTGAGGAACAGCGTCAGGTCCACGATCTCCTGGTCCGTCAGGTCCAGCGGCCGAAAGAACACCGGGGCACGCTCCACCGGCAGGTCGACGGCGGGGATCGCGTCATTATAATACTCAACCACCTCACGCAGCGACGTAAACGACCCGCCGTGGCCATAAAAAGGGCTGTCTTTGAGGTTGTACAACTGGGGGACTTTGAATTTGAATTCGTCGTCCACCTGCCCCGTAAACCCACCGCGACCCAGGGACGACACGTCATCGCCGAGCACGCCGGCGCCTTCCAAGTCGGGCATCCCCAGCGCATAAAACGCCATCTGGTTGAGAGCGGGGCCCGTGTGGCAGGTCTCGCAGCCGGCCTTGTCGAAGAAGAGGATCGCACCGCGTTTCTCGGCGTCGCTCATAGCGTCCGTCTCGCCGCGGAGCCACCGCTGAAACGGCGCCTGGTCCGCCATGAGGGTGCGCTCGTACGCGGCGATAGCCAGCCCCATGGACTCGACCGTGACGGGCTGCCCGGGAAAGGCCTGCTCCCAGAGGTCGGCATAGGCGTCATTGGATTCTACAATCGACTGCGACAGGTCGTCCATCCGGTGTTTCGTCAGAGCCGCGATGGCCTGGGTTTCGAGGCCGTCGTACCCCAGCCTGTTGACTTCGTGGAAGGGGTCGCCCTCCCACGCTGCTTCGGTACCCCGGTTTGGGCCGCGGGCGCCGGAATCGCCGGCCCAGCCCATGACATCCTGAAACGCACTATTGAGGACCGACGGGGAGCGGATGCCCTGCACGTCGAGATCGGGCACGCCATAGGCCATATTGCGCGTCCGTCCTTCGCCATTTTGTCCCCACCCGGAACCGCCCTCTCCGATGGCCTGGCGCCGGCCCGCCGCGAAGCCCGCGCCGGCGTGATGGCAGGTGGCGCACGCGTAGGTGCCCGCTCCCGCCGGGTTGCGCCATGTGGTCGCCAGCGCGGTTTCGTGGAACAACAACTGGCCGAGTTCGACCTTCTGGGCCGTGATCGGGTTGGCGGGATCCTGCGGTATCGAGGCGTACTCGTCGCCCGCCGGCAGCACGAAGTTGTCGAGACGGCGCTGCCCTCCGATCGTGATGATCTCCGTGAGGGTGGCATCCAGATCGATATCCGTGGGCGGTTCGGACGACGTGGCGTCGCAGCCGGCCAGCCATGCGCTCGAAACGAGCATGCAGGCCATTCCGATCGCAGCGAGACGGTGGTTCATGATAGGCCGGAAGTCGCTTGTTCCGATCAGCTGGTGGGGAGATCCTGCGCGAGGTCGTGGATTTCAAGCACCCGGACTTCCGACCACGCGCTCACGCCCAGCGGGTTCACCGAACGGACGCGCCACCAGTAAATGTAGGTCGGCACCAGTTCGCGGATGAGCACGCGCTCCCCGCGGATACCATCGAGATCGGCCGAACGTCGTAAGAAGTTTTCTTCCAGGGATACCTGGATGTGGTAGGTACTGGCGCCAGCCACATCATCCCACTCAAAATAGATGTCGCTAGGCATGTCCCCGACGCCCGAGAGTGGCGAAATGAGCTGTGGGATTGCGGGTGGAAGGGCCGCGGAGGCCGGCTTGAACTGGCGCGTCTCCGACCAGTCGCTGTATCCCGAACCGTTGGAGGAGCGGATCCGCCAATAATATATCGCCCCGACTTCGAGATCCCGTACAATGTACTGGATGCTGTTCAGGGCTTCGTCGTCGACAATTAGTGCGCTAAACGAAGGATCGGACGCGACCTGAAGGTGATACGTCTCCGCTTCGGTAGCCGAATTCCACTGGAGTTCGAGCACGTCGGGCTCGCTCGCGGAGCCGTTCACGGGAGCGACGAGGGTGGGTACTTCGGGGAGTTGGGCCGTATCCACGACGCCGCAGCCGGCGAGCACATGAACGAGGCTGAGGGCGACCATCACGAAGCGCGCGGCAGGGGAGCAAACGCGCTGTATGGCAGGATTCTTCATGGTATGTACTGGGTAATCCGTAGTGGTATTCGACACCGTGGGTACTTCGGGTGGGAAGATACGGCACGCGCAGACGTTTATTCCAGGTCTATTCGCGTTGCACTTCATTGATGCAACTGGTAAGATATGCCCGGCGGACCTTCCCGTTCCCGCCGTCTCTCATCCTACGGTTCAACACTCCGATGACGCTGCTTCATGCTCGCGCTGTTGCGCTTTCCAACCTCGCCCGAATCGGCTCGACATGCTGGCTGGCCACCACCCTCCTCTTCGCCGGCTGCCAGTCCGGTCGGCCGAACGATGTCGGTCCCCGGAAAATCGAAGTGCTTTTTCTGGGTCACGACAGCCGTCACCACGACAGCGAAGCCTACGCCCCGATGCTGGCCTCGGCGCTCGCGCTGGAAGGCATCCATATCAACTACACGAGCGATCCGGCGGACCTGAACCCGCAGACGCTGGCGCTTTACGACGCACTCATCCTGTACGCCAACCACGATTCGATCGCCCCCAGCCAGGAAAAAGCATTGCTCGACTTCGTAGCGTCGGGCAAGGGGTTCGTGCCCATCCATAGCGCCTCCTACTGTTTCCGCAATTCGGACGACTTCGTCGCGCTCGTCGGCGCCCAGTTCAAATCCCACGAAACAGGCACGTTCACCGCGGAAACGATCGCCGCCGACCACCCGATCGTCGCCGGCCTGGCGCCGTTCGAGACCTGGGACGAAACGTACGTCCACGACCTCCATAACCCCGATCGCACGGTGCTTCAGGAGCGCGTGGAGGGCGACCACCGTGAGCCCTGGACGTGGACGCGGACACACGGCGACGGACGCGTCTTCTACACGGCCTACGGACATGACGAACGGACGTGGTCTAACCCCGGCTTCCACGACCTCGTCAAGCGCGGCATCCTCTGGGCCGTCGGCGACGACCTGGCCGGCCGCTGGGAGCAGCTCTCCTTACAACCCCTTACGTACGTCCCCCACGACAGCATCCCGAACTACGAAAAGCGGGATCCACCGCTCGACTTCCAGCACCCCCTCGCGCCCGAATCGTCCATGGCCTACATCCAGGTGCCGCCTGAATTTGAGCTGCAGCTGTTCGCCGCCGAGCCGGACATCCTCAAGCCGATCGCCATGGCCTGGGACGAACGCGGCCGGCTCTGGGTCATCGAAACGCAGGATTACCCGAATACCGTCAACCCCGACCACACCGGCACCGACCGCATCAAGATCCTGGAAGATACCGACGGCGACGGCCGCGCCGACCGCTTCACGATCTTCGCCGACAGCCTCAACATCCCCACAAGCCTCACCTTCGCCAACGACGGCGTGATCGTCTCGATGGCGCCCCACTTCCTCTTTCTGAAAGATACCGACGGCGACGACCGGGCGGACCTCCGCGAGGTGATCCTCACCGGATGGGGCACCTTCGACACCCACGCGGGCCCGTCGAACCTGCGCTACGGGTTCGACAACTGGTTCTGGGGGACGGTGGGCTACAGCGACTTTGCCGGCGTCGTCGCCGGGGACTCCGTCGAGCTCATCCAGGGCGTTTACCGCTTCCAGGCGGACGGCAGCGCCCTCGAACAGGTGGCGCGATTCACCAACAACACGTGGGGCCTCGGATTTTCGGAGACGTTCGACCTCTTCGGCTCCACCGCCAATAATGAACACAGCGTCTACGTGGCCATCCCGGATCGGTACTACGCCGGCGTCCTGGGCCTGCGCGGCAACGGCCGGCAGAAGATCGACGGCCACTACGCCTTCCATCCCACTACACCCAACTTCCGCCAGGTGGACGTATTCGGCGGCTTCACGGCGGCGGCCGGCCACAATCTGTATACGGCCCGAAGCTACCCGCAGCGGTTCTGGAACCGGATCGCGCTCGTCACCGAACCCACCGGCGGCCTCCTCCACCAGGCCATCCTCGAACCCAACGGCTCCGGCTTCACGGAAAAAGACGGCTGGAACCTGATGGCCAGCGTCGATGAATGGGTGTCCCCGGTACATGCCGAGGCCGGCCCGGACGGAGCCGTGTGGGTGCTGGACTGGTACAACTTCATCGTCCAGCATAACCCCACGCCTCAGGGCTTCAAAAACGGCGCCGGCAACGCCTACATCAACGGCCTGCGCGACAAAGCCCACGGGAGGATCTACCGGATCGCCTACAAAAAACCCCCTCCGTACACCCCCCGCACGCTCTCCAAATCCGACCCCGACGGACTTGTGGACGCCCTCGGCGCCGACAACCTGTTCTGGCGCATGACGGCCCAGCGCCTCCTTGTCGAGCGGGGCGAGACGGATGTATTGCCCGACCTGTACGCGCTCGTCCGCAACCAGGAGCTGGACGCCATAGGCTTGAACGGCGCCGCCCTGCACGCCCTCTGGACGATACATGGCCTCGGCGCGCTTGACGGCTCGAACGACGAGGCGCTGGCCGTCGCCCGCGAGGCGCTCACCCACGCCGGCGCCGGCGTGCGCAAGGCCGCCGCCCAGGTGCTACCCGCCACCGAAGCGGCGCTCGACTGGATGCTCTCCAGCGGTATCGTCAACGACGCCGACCCGCACACCCGACTCGCCGCGCTGCTGAAGTTCTCCGAAATGCCGCCTTCCGCGGCCGCCGGCGCGGCCCTGTATGCCGCTGGCCAGGAACCCGGCTTCGCCGAGGACACCTGGCTCCCTGAAGCCCTCATCATCGCCGCCGCCCGACACAAAACCGGGTACCTGGATGCCTACTCCGCCGATATTGGCGGGGCCGAGTTCACCCGGCTGGCGGCCGCCTACGCCCGCGGCGATGCCGATCCGGCCATCGACTGGTCGCCCGCCGACTTCGACGATAGCGGATGGGAATCCGTCGATCTACCCAAAAAATGGGAGGACATGCCCGAGTTCGCCACATTTGACGGCGTGATCTGGTACCGACGGACGCTCGACATCCCGGCGAACCTCGCCGGCCGCGCCGCGCGCATCCACCTGGGCGCGATCTACGACTCGGATGTCGTCTCCATCAACGGAGTCCGCGTCGGTGAAACGACCGAGGGGCTCGACAAAAAACGCGACTATCCCGTGGCGGCCGGCGTGCTGAAGGCCGGCGCCAACCCCATCGCCGTTCGCGTGGAAGACCCCCGCGGGCGCGGCGGCTTCTGGGGCGAAGCGGCGGACATGGCGCTGGCGGTCGGCTCTACCCGGCTGCCGCTCGCGGGAGCCTGGCGCTACGCCGTCGAGGAGGAATACAAGGGCGGTAAACGGCAGGACCTGCAGCGATCCGTTCCCATCGCCCGGCAATTCCTGAAACGATATGCCCCCGAGTTTGCCGGCGGCAGCCAGGCAGGCGCGGTGGCCTCCACCGAGGACGGCGAAGTCGTGAACGTCGCCCTGTCCGTGACGGTCGGCCAGCTGACGTTCGACCAGCCGACATTCACCGTCGGCGCCGGCCAGCGCATCCGGATTACCTTCACCAACCCGGATGCCATGCAGCACAACCTGCTCATCCTCCAATCCGGCGCCGCGGATGCGGTAGGGGCGCTGGCCGACGCCATGATGACCGAACCGGACGCTGCCTCCAGGAACTACATCCCGGACACCCCCGCTGTCCTGGCTTCCACCCCCCTCGTCGAC